>Ga0207706_10000682_pt1 | contig 35608 bp, 32 predicted proteins | sample KBSC53metaG_FD_184318 | JGI IMG/M metagenome (GOLD analysis project Ga0207706, IMG submission 184318) | Corn rhizosphere microbial communities from Kellogg Biological Station, Michigan, USA - KBS C5-3 metaG (SPAdes) (version 2) | ecosystem: Host-associated > Plants > Roots > Rhizosphere > Soil ... | reverse complement strand
CCCCGGCCGTGAGCGCGTCGATGTGTGGTTCGATCTCGGCGTTGCGCGCGAGCTGCTCATGGAACAGCTGCTGGCCGATGCGGTTGGCCGAGCTTTTCTCGGCCGGGCTCAGCGTCGCCTCGTCGGACAGCAGCACGATGATCTTGCGCTGCGCGTCGAGCTGCGCCTTCAGCGCAGCGAGCACCGCGGTAGCCGCAGCATCCTGGGCTACCACCGCACTCGCGGGCGCCGCCGCTGCCGGTGCCACCGGCGCGCCTGCCGCCTCGGATCTGCCGAACCGCAGCGCGATCCACCCGCCAGCCAGTGCCGCACACACCACCACCCCGGCGGCGACTGCGCGCCGCTTCATCGTCCACGCCATGAGTCCCTCCCGCCGCGTGCGGCGCCTCGTTCTCTCGTCTTTGCCGTCGAATGGCGGCGATCAGGCTGCCAGCAGCTGGCTGAACAGCGGGTCCTGCTTGTGCCGCGGCCGATAGGCACCGACGCGCCGCGCGATCGCCGCGATGTGGTCCGGCGTGGTGCCGCAGCAGCCGCCCACGATGTTGAGGAAGCCCGACTTCGCGAACTCCTCCATCAGCGCACCGGTGACCTCGGGCGTCTCGTCGAAGCCGGTGTCGCTCATCGGGTTGGGCAGGCCGGCGTTCGGGTAGCAGCTGATGTAGGTGTCGGGCGCGACCTTGCACAGCTCCTCGATGTAGGGCCGCATCAGCGTGGCGCCGAGCGCGCAGTTGAGGCCGATCGCGATCGGCTTGGCGTGGCGCACCGAGTGCCAGAAGGCGCTGACCGTCTGGCCCGAGAGGATGCGGCCCGAGGCATCGGTCACGGTGCCCGAGATGATCACCGGCAGGCGCTCGCCGGTGTCTTCCATCAGCTCGTCGAGCGCGAAGATCGCGGCCTTGGCATTCAGCGTGTCGAAGATGGTCTCGACGAGGAACAGGTCGCAGCCGCCTTCGAGCAGCCCGGAGGCCTGCTCGTAGTACGCGGCGCGCAGCGCATCGAAATCGATGTTGCGCGCGCCGGGGTCGTTGACGTCGGGGCTGATGCTGGCGGTGCGCGGCGTGGGGCCGAGCGCGCCGGCCACGAAGCGCGGCTTGTCGGGCGTGCTGTGCTGCAGCGCCACTTCCTTGGCGATGCGCGCCGCGGCGACATTCATCTCGCGCGCATGCTCGGCCAGGCCGTAGTCTTCCTGGGCGACCGAGGTGGCGCCGAAGGTGTTGGTCTCGATGATGTCGGCACCGGCCTCCAGGTAGCCGGCGTGGATCTCGCGCAGCACGTCGGGGCGGGTGAACTGCAGCAGTTCGTTGTTGCCCTTCAGGTCCTTCGGGTGGTCCTTGAAGCGCTCGCCGCGATAGTCGGCCTCGGTCAGCTTGTAGCGCTGGATCATCGTGCCCATCGCGCCGTCGATGATCGCGATGCGCTGCTTGAGGATCTCGGGCAGCTCGTTGGCTCGGGTGTAGGCGGTGGGCTTGTCCATGGGCGGAATTGTAGGAGCTGGGGGTTTCCCGCAGGCCGGGCGATGCCCCTCCAGGTATGAGGTTTGCCCGATGTCGCGGCATCTCGTCGAGAATCGCTTGCATGCCCCATGCGTCATTCCCCGGCCGGGCCGGGCCGCATCCGCACGGAGGAGCCGGCATCCTGCCCCGGCCCGACCTCGTCGTGTGCGAGGAGTGCGATGCGCTGTACCGCCGCCCGCTGCTGCGCAGCAGCGAGCGCTCGCGCTGCCGGCGTTGCGGTGCGCTGCTCGGCCGCGGCCATGCGCTCGCGCTGCCCGGCATCCTGGCGCTGACGCTGGCCGCGCTGGCGGTGTTCGTGATCGCCAACCTCGAGCCGGTGGTGCAGATCAACCTGCGCGGCGTGCACAACGAGGCCAGCCTGCCCGGCGCGCTGCGTCACACCTGGCAGAGCGGCGAACGCCTGATCGCGGTGATGGCCGGCATGGCGGCCTTCGTGTTCCCGCTGCTGGTGATCCTGCTGCGGCTGTACGTGGTGCTGCCGCTGGTGCTGTGGGCCCGCACGCCGCCGGGCTGGATCGTGGCGATGCGCACACTGCGCTTCTCGTCGCGCTGGAGCATGGTCGAGGTGCTGATGCTGTCGGCGCTGGTGTCGATCGTGCGGATCGCGAGCATGGCGCATGCGGTCCCGGGCGTCGGGCTGTTCGGCTTCGGCGCGCTGGCGCTGCTGCTGGCAGCGCTGGACTCGGCCGGCCTGCACCGCCTGTGGGACTGCGCCGACGAGTTGCGAGCCCGATGAGCCGCCCCGACGAACCGCAGGCCCTCGGCGCCCGCACGCTCGGGCTGCACGGCTGCCACATCTGCGGGCTGGTCTCGGAGCTGCAGGGCGTGCCGCTCGAAAAGGCGCGCTGCCCGCGCTGCCATGCCCACCTGCACCGCCATGCCAATCTCGGCCTGCAGCGCACCTGGGCCTACCTGTTCGCCGCGGGGGTGCTCTATGTGCCCGCCAACGTGCTGCCGGTGATGTCGACTGCCAGCGTCTGGGGCGGCCGCGAAAGCCATACGATCCTGGGCGGCATCCTCGAGCTGTGGCACAGCGGCTCGTGGGAGCTGGCGCTGATCGTGTTCGTGGCCAGCATCGCGGTGCCGCTGATGAAGATGATCGCGCTGTCGCTGCTGGCCGCCAGCTCGCAACGCGGAGCGGCCTGGGCCCGGCCGGAGCGCACTCGCCTGTACCGCATGGTCGAGGCGGTGGGCCATTGGTCGATGCTCGATGTGCTGGTGGTCGTGCTGCTGGTGGCGATGGTGCGCTTCGGCGCGCTGGCGAGCGTGCAGCCCGAATCGGGGCTGCTGGCCTTCGGCACGGTCGTGGTGCTGACCATGCTCGCCTCCGAAAGCTTCGACCCGCGATTGATCTGGAACCGCCGACCCGATGACGAATGATGGAACCCCCACCGGCAGCGCCCTGCCGGAGCCGCCGCTCGTGGAGCGCAAGAACCGCTTCCGCCTGTCGCTGGTGTGGCTGGTGCCGCTGCTGGCGGTGGCGGTGGGTATCGGCCTGCTCGTGCGCCACATGCTCGACACCGGCCCGGAGATCGTCATCGAGTTCCGCAGCGCCGAGGGGCTGGAAGCCGGCAAGACCGAGGTGCGCTACAAGGAGGTGCCGGTCGGCCGCGTCAGCCAGGTGGCGTTGAGCGAGGACCGCAAGCGCGTGCTGGTCACCGTGGAGCTGAACAAGGACGCCGCCAACATGGCGGTGGCCGACACGCAGTTCTGGGTCGTGAAGCCGCGCGTCGGCACCGCCGGGGTCAGCGGGCTCTCGACGCTGCTGTCGGGCGCCTACATCGGCGTCGATGCCGGTGCGTCGGCGGACGCGCGGCGCCGCTTCACCGGGCTGGAGAACCCGCCGTTCGTGCTGCGCAACGAACCGGGCCGCAGCTTCGTGCTGAACGCCAGCGACCTCGGCTCGCTGGACATCGGCTCGCCGGTGTACTACCGGCGCACCCGCGTCGGCCGCGTGGTGGGCTTCGTGCTGGATCCGGCGCCCGACCAGCTCACCGTGCAGGTCTTCATCGAATCGCCCAACGAGCGGCTGGTGACCACGCAGTCGCGCTTCTGGAACGCCAGCGGCATCGACCTGCAGCTCAACGCGAGCGGCCTGAAGCTGAACACGCAATCGCTCGCGTCGATGGTCGCCGGCGGCGTGGCCTTCGCGAACGCGCCGGCCGCCGCCTCGGCGCCGGCCGCGAAGGCGGGCACGCGCTTCACGCTCTTCAACGACCGCCAGAGCGCGCTCGCGCCGCCCGATGGCCCGCCGCTGCCGGTGCGCATGACCTTCGCGCAGAGCACGCGCGGGCTGGCGATCGGCGCACCGGTCGACGTGCTGGGCGTCGAGGTCGGCAAGGTCACCGGCGTGACGCTGCAGCACGACAGCCATCGCCAGCGCTTCAGCGTGGACGTCACGGCCGATCTGTATCCGCTGCGCCTGGGCCTGCACGGCCAGCCGGGCGTGCCGGACGACCCGCGCCTGCTGCTGAAGCTGCTGGTCGAGCGCGGGCTGCGCGCACAGCTGCGCACCGGCAACCTGCTCACCGGCCAGATGTACGTCGCGCTCGACTTCCCGCAGCGCGCGACGCCCGGCGCCACGCTGAACGCGCAGGCCGAGGTGCCCACGGTGCCGACGATGCCGGGCGAGTTCGGCGAGATCCAGCCGCAGCTGATGCAGATCATCCGGCGCCTGAGCGAGGTGAAGTTCGACGAGATCGGCCACGACCTGCAGCAGACCCTGCAGACGGCCACCGGCGCGATCCGCCAGCTCACCCCCGAGGCCCAGCAAGCACTGGAGGATGTGCGCAAGACGCTCGAATCCGCCCAGCGCGCGTTGCAGGCCGGTGAACGCACGATGCAGGCCGGCGAGCGCTCGCTGCAGCAGATCGACCGCACGCTGACCAACGAAGACGCGCCGCTGCAGCGCAATGCCAACCAGACGCTCGACGAGCTGCAGCGCGCGGCCAAGGCGCTGCGCGTGCTGGTCGACTACCTGCAGCGGCATCCCGAGGCGCTGCTGCGCGGCAAGCCGAACGATCCGCCGGCCGCGCCGGCGGGCGACAACCCGACGAAATGACGACGATGCGGCTGCTTTCCTCCCTCGCCCTGATCGCGTTGTTGGCCGGCTGCGCCGCGTCGCAGCCGCCGACCAGCTTCCACACGCTGATGCCCGCGCTCGATGCCACCGCGGTCCCACCGCCGGGCCCGGCGCGCCTGGCGATCCGCATCGCGCCGGTGCGGGTGCCGGCCCAGGTCGACCAGCCGCAGTGGGTGGTGCGCACGGCCGACGGCGGCATGCAGGTGCTGGAGCAGCAGCGCTGGGTCGCATCGCCGGCCGATGAGTTCCGCGAGGCGCTGGCCGACCGGCTGACGCGCGGGCTCGGCGCGCTCGACCTCAGCCGTACCGGCGCGGCATCGAGCGGCCTGCCGGTGTGGCAGCTGCAGGTCGAATTGCTGCGCTTCGATTCGGTGGCCGGAAAAGAAGCGGTGCAGCAGCTGGTGTGGAGCCTGCGCCCACCGGGCGATGGCGCGCCGGCCCTCAGCTGCAGCAGCCTGGTGCGAGAGCCGGCCGGCGAAGGCTATGCGGCGCTGGCCGCCGCCCACCGCGCCGCCCTGATGCGCCTGGCCGATGCGATCGCCGCCGCCATCGTCGGCGGCGCCGCCCGCTGCCCCGCTTAGAACCGGTAGAGATCGAACACGCCCTGCAGCCGCGCGCGCTCCCACGCGAGTGCCGCGCGGTCGCGCTGGCTCGCCTTCTGCTCCAGCGAGACCGCGTAGTGCAGCAGGTTCAGCGCGCGCAAAAAGGGCATCAGCTCGGCCAGCGCGGCCGGCTTCAGGCCATAGCCGTCGGCGAACTCCTGCTTCTCGTCGATGCCGAGGTCGTGCAATGCGATCGCCAGGTCCCAGTAAGGTCCGGGCGCCGACAGGCAGTTCTCCCAGTCGAGCAGCGCGGTGACGTGGCCCGTCTCCGGGTCGACCAGCGCATTCTTCAGCCGCATGTCGCCGTGCTGCAGCACCGGCGGCTTCTTCCAGCGCCGCATCTCCTCGAGGCGGCCGCGCAGCGCCTTCATCGCGGCACGATCGAGCACGCGCTGCTTCTCCAGCACCGCCAGACGCTGCTCTACCTCGAAGCCTTCGTCGAGGTAATCGGCCCAGCTCGCACAGCGCGACAAGGTGTTGTGCGACCAGTCGAACACCTCGCCGAAGCCGCGGGTGCGCACCGAGTGGATCGCACGGGTGAAGCCGCCCATCTCGTGCAGGATGTGCCGGCGCTGCGAGTGGATGCAGGCCGAGATGCCGGTGGCCTTCTCGCAGATCATGTAGGGATGCGGCGCCGCCTCGTTGCTCACCTCGAGCACCGCCGGCACCGGCACGCCGGCCTCGCGCGCATGGCGCGTCGCCCACTGCTCCTTCAGGTAGGCGCCCAGCTTGGTCGGGTCGGCGTGCATGCGCACGATGTAGGCCTTGCCGGCCGCGCTGAACTCGTACACCCGGTTCGTCAGCCCGCCGCCCTGCGCCTTCAGCCGCTTCGGCCGCTCGCCGAAGTAGCGCTGCACGATCGAGGCCACCGCCGCCCGCGCCTGGCGCGGGCTGAGTTGCCGGACCTCCTCTGCCGCCGCCAGCGTCACGAGAGCGCCTGCCGCTGCAGGTGGCCCAGAGAGAACAGCAGGTCGCCCAGGTCCTGGGGCGCGGGCACGCGCAGCGTCGCCCGCAAGCCCTTGTAGTCGAGGTTCTGGTTGCCGACGATCACCGCCAGCCCCACGTCGGCCAGGAAATCGTCGGTCTCCGCGTCGCCGGCGCCCACCGAGTGGCCGAGGTCCATGCCGAGCTGCTGTGCCAGTCGGCCGGCGCCGTGCCGCTTGCTGACGCCCTGGTGCACGAAGAAGCTGCTGCGGTCGGTGTGCTGGTAGGCCATCAGCTGCTCGTCGGGCGCATCGATCAGCAGGAAGACCATGCAGGTCTCGCGCGCCAGCAGGTCGGCGCGCAACCGCTCGATCGGGCCGCTGACCACCGAGGAGGCGCTGGCGTACTTTTGCGCCACCGCGTCGATGCGCTCGGCACGCGGCGTCCAGATGATTTCGCCGGCGCGCCAGTCGCGCGGATAGTGGAAGACCAGCAGGTCCTCGACACCGGCCTTCAGCAGGCCCTCGACGCCGCGCAGCATCTCCTCGATCTCGGAGGCCTCGAGCACGACCGCATCGTGCTCCTCGAACACCAGCTCGCCATCCGGCGTGGGCACGATGCGGCCGGTCAGGCTGCCCTTCAGCGACACCAGCGGGATCGGCGCGTTGGTGATGCGGAACCAGTCCTGCGCGAAAGTGCTGAGCACCGAGATCGGGAAGCGCAACGTGTCGATCATCACCGGCCGGCCGAGCTCATGGATGCGCTTGAGCCCGGCCTCCATGCGCTGCGCGATGAAGACGCGGCCGTCCTGCTCGTGCACCGCGGTGCCGTCGAGATCGGTCACCACGCCGCCGCAGTCGGCGAAGTGGGAGTCGGAGAAAAAGCGCTCGAGCTGCGCCTGCTGTTCGTTGGACAAAGGCATGCCGATCGTGCGGCAACGCCCATGCCCGGCGATGGCGGTTTTATTGCAGCGTGGAGCGCACGGTGTCCTGGAACAGCTTGCCCTGGAAATCGATCTTGTGCGGTGCGGTGTCTTCCATCACCCACAGCGCGAGCGAGGCCGGCGCCATCGGCTTGGCGATCAGAAAACCTTGCAGCTCGTCGCAACGCAGGCCGAGCAGGATGTCGCGCTGGCGCTCGGTTTCCACGCCCTCGGCCACCACGCGCAGCCCCAGCGCATGGGCCAGGCTCACGACCGCATCCACCACCGCGAGCGCGTCGTCGCTGTGGCCGAGGTCGCTGACGAAACTGCGGTCGATCTTGAGCTGGCGTGCCGGCAGCTTGCGCAGGTAGGCCAGGCTGGAATGGCCGGTGCCGAAATCGTCGATCGACAGAGACACCCCCACCTGCGCCAGATGGCTGAACGCGCGCATCGTCGCCTGAGTGTCCTCCATCGCCACCGACTCGGTGATCTCGAAGGTCAGCAGCCTCGGGTCGACGCGGTGCTCCTGCAGCGCGCGGCGGATGCGCGGCACGAGGTCGTCCTGGCGCAGCTGGTGCACCGAGAGGTTGACCGCGACGCGGATGCGCAGGCCTTCGTCGAGCCAGTCGCGGATCTGGCGGCAGGCCTCGTCGATCACCCAGTTGCCGAGCGTGCCGATCAGGCCGAAGCGCTCGGCCACCGGGATGAAGATCGTGGGCGTGACGGTGCCGCGCTGCGGATGCTGCCAGCGCACCAGTGCCTCGGCGCCGGTGATCTCGCTGGTACGGCAGTCGACCTTGGGCTGGTAGTACAGCTGCAGTTCACCGCGCTCCATCGCCAGCCGCAGGTCGCGCTGCAGCTCGACCTGCTCGCGCACGTCCATGTCCATGCGCGGCTCGAAGAATGCGAAGGTCGAGCCGCCGACGCCCTTGGCCGCGTACATCGCGGCATCGGCGTTCGGGATCAGCTTGGCCATCGGCCCGTGCTGCGGGAACAGCGCGATGCCGATCGAGCACGACAGGCTGACCTCCATCGCGTTCGGCAGCCGGTACGGCAGGCCCAGCAGCTGCAGCGTGCGCTGCGCCAACGCCGCCGCCGCGCCCTCCTCGGGCTGCTCGAGCAGCATCAGGAATTCGTCACCGCCGACGCGCGCCACCGTGTCGCGCTCGCCGGCCAGCGCCTCGAGCCGCTGGCCCACCTCGCGCAGCACCTCGTCGCCCGCCGCATGGCCGAAGGAATCGTTGATCGGCTTGAAGCCGTCGAGGTCGATGAACAGCACCGCCAGCGCCGATGGCGTGCGGCCGAGGTCCTCGAGCGCGAGCCGCAGCCGCTCCTCGAACAGCAGGCGGTTCGGCAGGCCGGTGAGCGGATCGCAGAACGCGAGCTGGCGCAGCTGGTCGTTGGCGTTCTGCAGCGAGGCGGCGAGCTGGCGCGTGCGGCTGCGGGCGCGCACGTCGACCAGCGCCCCCAGCAGCGTGAGCATCACCGCGAGCGCGCCGGCGAGCGCCAGGCGCAGCACGCTGTCGTCGGCCAGCAGCGTCTGCGCATCGGCCTCGTCGCCCGGCAGCACCCGCACCGCAGCGAGGCCGAGGACCTGGATCAGGACGCCGCTGATCGCCAGCAGCGCGGCGCCGGCGAGGCCGCGCCGCACCAAGGGGCCGATCTCGGGGCGGGAGTCGCCCACCATCAGCCAGGCCGCCATCATCGCCGGCAGCCCCCCGAGCGCAGCCGCGAACAGCAAGGCATCGTCGTCGAGCAGCGGCATCGGCTGCAGCGCCGGGGTCGCGAGCATCGTGCGCAGCGTCAGCAGCAGTGCGCCGGTGAGCGCCAGCCCCGTGCCGAGCGAGCGCACCCAGCCGCGCCCGAGCAGCGCCGCCACCGCGAGCACGCCACCGGCTGCCGCCATCGCGACCACCCAGCAGGCGAACAGCGCCTCGCCCTTGTAGCGCTCGGCCAGCCCCATGGCCAGCAAGGCCAGGCACTGGGTCGACCACCAGCCGCTGCCGATCGCCACCGCGCCGCCCAGCCCCCAGCCCGCTGCGACGATGCGGTCGGACGACTGCAGCTTGCGCAGGGTGTAGGCCAAGGCCCCGGCGGTGAGCGTGCCCACGCCTGCGGCAGCCGCGAAAACAGGCAGCTGCAGCTGGGGGGGTGTCAGCCAGGGAGGATCGATCACGGAATGCTCTTGACCAGTGGCGAGGGCGCGGCGCCACCGTTTGTAACCGGTGGCGCATTGTGGACGGCCCCCCGCGGCGGACGCACTCCCCAGGTGTGTAAAGACGACGGGCACCACCCTTTCAGGGGGGTGCGTTCTTCACGATCGAGTGAATCCGATGCCGCGCCGCTCGCGCACGCCCGGCTTGACCCGGTGCTCGCTCTCCAGCTGCGACAGGAACTCGTCCGGTTCGAAGGCTGCACCGAGGATGTCGACCTGCCGTTTCACGGCCGCGAAGTCGCCCGGCGCCAGCTGGTCCAGGCCGGCGAGGCGCTGGCGCTGCTCGTCGCTCAGGCGGTGCGCGTCGCCGCCGAGCGCCTCGGCGACGAACATGCGCAGCCGCTGCTCCGCGGTCAGCGCGCGGAAGCGGATCTTGAAGGTGAAGCGGCGCAGCGCCGCTTCGTCGAGGTCGTCGAACAGGTTGGTCGTGCAGATGAAGATGCCGGCGAAGCGCTCCATCCCCTGCAGCATCTCGTTGACCTCGCTGACCTCGTAGTTGCGCTCTGCCATGCGGCGGCTGCGCAGGAAGCTGTCGGCCTCGTCGAGCAGCAGCACCGCGCTCTCGCTCTCGGCCTCCTCGAACATGCGCGCCATGTTCGCTTCAGTTTCGCCGACGTACTTGCTGACGATGTCGCTGGCCTGGCGCACCATCAGCGGCCGCCCAAGCGCGCTCGCGATGTGCTCGGCCAACGCCGTCTTGCCGGTGCCGGGCGGGCCGTAGAAGCACAGCGCGCCATGGCCGCGGCGCTTCAGCGCCTCGACGATCGCCGGCACCTCGAAGCGGCTCTCGACGTTGAGCAGCCCGAGGTCGTAGGCGGTGACGACCGGCCGCGCGCCGCGGTCGGCGCCCGCGGTGCCCAGCGCCTTGTCGGCGTTGCGCAGCTGGCGCTCGATCAGCGCCTCGACATCGGCCTGGTCGCCGGGCGACGCCAGCATCGCGAAGCGCACCGCGGTGCGGATCTGCGCCGGCGTCAGCCCGCGCTTCTCGGACAGGCGGGCCGCGAAGCCCTCGCCGACCTTCACGCCTGCGAGCGCGCGGTTGACCAGCGCCTCGCGCGCACCCGGCGGCGGCGACTTGAGTTCGAGGTGGTACTGGAAGCGGCGGCGGAAGGCCGGGTCGATCTGCTCGATGCGGTTGGTGACCCAGATCACCGGTACCGGGTTGGTCTCGAGGATCTGGTTGACCCAGGCCTTGCCGCTGACACTGCCGCTGGGCGGGCCGTCGCCGGTGTCGAGCCGGGCCATCAGCTGTGCGGTGTCGCTGGAGATCGGCGGGAAGACATCCTCGACCTCGTCGAACAGCAACGCGACGTTCTGCCCGCCTTTCAGGAACACCTGGCTGATCTGCAGCGAACGGTAGCGGTCGCGGCCGGAGAGCGAGTTGCCGTCGCGGTCGGCGTATTCCACCTCGTAGAGCTGCAGCCCGGCCTCCTGCGCCGCCACCTTGGCCAGCTCGGTCTTGCCGGTGCCCGGCGGGCCGTAGAGCAGCACGTTGACGCCCGGCTCCTTCTGCGCGACGGCGTTCTTCAGCAGCGCGGTGAGCACCTTGACGTCGTCACCGACGAACTGGAAATCGGCAGCCGCGAGCTCGCTGCGGGTGGCCGGGCGGGTGAACACCGCCATCAGGTCGCCCGGCCCCTTGTACTCGCGCATCAGCACCGGCGGCAGCTGCTCGCTGACCTTCATCAGGTCGGCGAGGTCGGTGATGTTGTGCTCAGAGATCAGGTTCTCGACCATGCCGATGCGCTCGAGCCGCGAGCCGGCGCGCAGCGCCTCGGCCACCTCGCGCTCGTCGACACCGGCCACCGAGGCGATCGCGGCATAGGCTTCCTGCGCATTGGAGACCTTGAACTCGACCAGCAGGCCGCGCAGGTCGCGCTGGTAGCGCGCCAGCGTGCCGTACAGCAGCAGCGCGCGCTCAGCGGGGTTGAGCTGCAGCAGGCCGGCGAGCGCGTCGATGTTCTTCTCGACCAGCGTCGATTCCTTCTTGAGGCTGCGCTCCAGCCAGTCGGCCGTGGCGCCGAGCACGGCCAGCAGGTCCTTCGGAGCGTCCTTGATGTATTCGTCGATGTAGAAGAACAGCGTGCCCTCTTCATAGGGCCCGCGCCAAGCGCCGTGGCGCTGCATGAAGGCCTCGTCGCCCAGGCCTTCGTGGCCTTTCCAGGGGTCGGCGCCACGGCAGCGCCGCGCCAGGAAGGCGCGCAGCCGGCCGAGCACAGAGGCCGGCCAGACCAGGTGCTTGCCGGTCAGCGACAGCAGGCTGTTCCAGTCGCGCCGCAGGTTGAAGCGGCCGACGTGCTTCATCGTCAGCGCCAGCACGAAGTGCGAGCACATGCGGTCGAGCACCGGCGCTTGCTGCAGGCCGGGCGACAGCACGATGTCGGACCGCGAGGACAGGCGGGGCATAGCCACCTACGAGGAGAAGAAGGCGGACCGATCTTGGCGCAGCACGCGCGGCCGGGCAAGCCCCGGCGGGGAATGCGTGCTTTGCAGAATGCACACGGGGATCGGCAAAAAGAACGGGCCGGCAGAGCCGGCCCGGTCAAGACTGGACTCAGGCGGAGGATCAGTGCAGCACGACCGGCTGTTGGGCCAGCGTCGTGAAGCGCCCGATGAATTCGTCGAGTTCCTCTTCGGACGGCTCGGTTTCGATGAGCGCCTCGACGCCATCCTTGAAACTCTGCGCCATCACGCCTTGCAGGAAGATTTCCCGGCGTGCGAACTTGTCGACGATCTCGTATCCGCCTCCCATCAAGGGACCATCGCCGACGGCGGCCATCGACGCGGGAACGTCGATCTGCACGACGGCGAAGTTGTCGGAGTTGTAAAGCATCAGCATGGAGGGTCCTCCTTGCAGCCTATCTATAGCGGTTAACGCAAATTTCAAGCCAACCCGCGACTGACAGGCTTCGCTGACAGCAAAAAACTTCAGACGCCGCCGATCTGGATGCTGCGCAGCAGCATGTCGGTGGCGTGCTCCCCGTTGCTCAGGCGTACATGCAGCGGCAGGAAGTGCCGCGCCGGATCGAGCCAGACCTCGGCGCGCGTGTCGTAGGGCCGGCGCGACTCGTGCACGAGCTTCACGGCATCGGCATTCCCTACCGGCTCGGGCGCCTCGACGCTGAACACCCACACATCCGCATCGCCGCGGGCGCCGGCCACATACAGCGTGACCTGGCGGCCGGGCGTGGCGAGCGAGGGATCGGCCTTCAGGATGCCGGCCAGCTGCACGACCCAGCTGAGGCGGTCCTGGCTGCCGGGCACCAGCGGGTATTCGGTCGCGGGGCCTGAGAACGTGATCTTGCCGGCCTCGCGCTGGAAGTTCACCGCCTGCGCACCCCGCCCCGCGCGGCGGTCGACGAAGCGCAGCGGCGCGACACCGGTGCCGTCGACATCGCCGGTGCTGGTCGATTCGAAGCCCGGCGCGCCGTTCAGGCCGCCGTTCAGCTGCAGCTGGTAGTGGTCGCCATCGCGCACCCAGTTCAATCTGGCCTCGCCGGACTGTCCGCCGCGTTCGAGCGAGAACATGATCTCGAACGGCGGCGGAAGACGGGTGGCATAGACAGGCACCTCGATGTCACCGACGAGGGTCGACGCGGGAACGACCGGCACAGGAGTCGCGGGCACCGGCGTCAGGGCCGGCTCGGCCGGTACCGAAGACGTGGCGGGCGGCGGGCGCCGGGCGGGCCCGGTCTGCGGCAGCGGCTTCTCGGTCACGGCGGGCGGCGGCTCGTTCTTCGGCGGAGGCGGAGCCTGCACGCTGCGTACCTTCAGCGGCGCCGCCACCAGCGCCGGCTCGTCCCCGCCCGGCTTCTGGAACGAGCGCAGCAGCAGTGCATGCAGCAGCACCACGCCGAACGCCAGCACCGCGGCCTGTGCCCAGCTCGGCCGCAGCGGATGGCGCGCCGGCCGGCACACAATACGCGCCTTCAACGTCAACACTCCCATGAAACTCGCCACCTACAAGGACGGATCGCGCGATGGACAGCTCGTCGTCGTCTCGCGCGACCTGAGCCAGGCCCATTATGCGAGCGGCATCGCCACCCGCCTGCAGCAGGTGCTGGACGACTGGAACTTCCTCTCGCCGCAGCTGGAAGACCTGTACACGACGCTGAACCACGGCCGTGCCCGGCATGCCTTCGAGTTCGATCCCCGGCTGTGCATGGCGCCGCTGCCACGCGCCTACCAGTGGGCCGACGGCTCGGCCTACATCAACCATGTGGAGCTGGTGCGCAAGGCGCGCGGTGCGGAGGTGCCCGAGAGCTTCTACACCGACCCGCTGATGTACCAGGGCGGCAGCGACGATTTCCTCGGCCCCTGCGACCCGATCGTCTGCGCGAGCGAAGAATGGGGCATCGACTTCGAGGCCGAGATCGCGGTGGTGACCGGCGATGTCGCGATGGGCAGCACGCCGGAGCAGTCGCTCGAGAGCGTGCGGCTGCTGATGCTGGCCAACGACGTGAGCCTGCGCCACCTGATCCCCGCCGAGCTGGCCAAGGGCTTCGGCTTCTTCCAGAGCAAGCCCGCCACCGCGTTCAGCCCGGTCGCCGTGACGCCCGACGAAATGGGCGATGCATGGCAGGGCGGCCGCGTGCACCTGACGCTGCAGAGCACCTGGAACGGCAAGAAGGTCGGCCTGTGCGAGGCTGGCCCGGAGATGACCTTCCATTTCGGCCAGCTGATCGCGCACATCTGCAAGACGCGCAATGTGCGCGCCGGCTCCATCGTCGGATCGGGCACGGTCAGCAACAAGGACTGGTCGCGCGGGTATTCGTGCATCGCCGAGAAGCGGGCGATCGAGACGATCGAGGAAGGCGCGCCGAAGACCGACTTCATGAAGTACGGCGACACGATCCGCATCGAGATGAAGGGCAAGGACGGGCACAGCCTGTTCGGTGCGATCGAGCAGGCGGTGGCACCGCTCGCGCAGGGCTGACGATGAGGCTCCTGCGCCTGCTGCGCCGCGCGGCCGTCTGCCTGCTGTTTGCGGGCGTGCCGGCCTGGGCCTCGCAGGCCTGCCCGCCGGCGCCGGCATTGCCCGATGCGCAGACCGCACGCGCCGCTGCCGCGGACCACGGCTTCCTCTGGCGCATCGACAAGGACGGCCGCACCTCCTACCTCTACGGCACGCTGCACGTCGGCAGGCCGGCGTGGACCTATCCCGGGCCACGGGTGCGGCAGGCGCTGGATGCGAGCGACACCTTGGCGCTGGAGCTCGACCTGAGCGATGCGCGGACGGCCCGCGAGCTGGCCCAGGCCTCGCGCGACGCCCCGCCGATCGCGCTGCCCGACGCACTGCGCACGCGGCTGGCCCGCCAGGTCGCCGCGGCCTGCCTGCCCGAGGCAGCGCTCGACGGCATGCACCCGCTGCTGCAGGCGACGACGCTCGCCGCGCTGGTGGCCCGGCACGACGGGCTGCACATCGCCTTCGCGCAGGAACTGGCCCTGTCGGCCTATGCGCGTGCGCGCAGGCGGCCGGTCCTCGGGCTCGAGAGCGTGCAGCTGCAGATGCGCGCCCTGCTGCCCCGCAGCGAGCAGGAGGGCCTGATCCAGCTCGACCAGACGCTGCAGCAGCTCGAGGAAGACCGGGTACGCCCGGTGCTGCGCCGCGTGGCCGGCGCCTGGGAGCAGGGGCGGCTCGACGAGCTGGAGCACTACGAATCCTGGTGCGACTGCGTCGCCACCCCGGAGGAGCGGGCCGAGCTCAAGCGCCTGAACGACGACCGCAACCCGTACCTCGCCGAACGCATCGATGCGCTGCACCAGGAGGGCCACCGGGTGTTTGCCGCGGTCGGCGCATTGCACATGACCGGCCCGCAAGGCCTGCCGCGGCTGCTGGCTGCCCGCGGCTATCGCGTCGAGCGCATTCCGTTCGCGCCCTGAGCCGCGGCACTGGCTCGCGGCCGAGCCGGCATGCACAATCGGTCGACGTTGCAAGACAAGGAGACGCTCGCATGGCCGATTCCGATTCCAACTCGTTCGCCAAGCTCGTGCCCGGCTTCGAGTTCCTGCAGGGGCTCGTGAAGAACGCCGGCGCCGCGCTGCCGAGCATCGGCCAGTGGGTGGCGCCGACGCTCAACCCCGAGGAGCTGGCCAAGCGGATCGAAGAGCTGCGCACGGTGCAGTTCTGGCTCGAGCAGAACGCCCGCATGCTGGGCGCGACGATCCAGGCGCTCGAGGTGCAGCGCATGACACTGTCGACCCTGAAGACGATGAACGTGCAGATGGAAGACCTGCGCGAATCGATGAAGATCAAGCTGCCGGTCGCGGAGCCGGCGCCCGAGGCGGCCACCGAAGAGGACGCGCCGCCCACCGCTGCCGGCAAGAGCCCGCGCAAGCCCGCCGCCAAGACGGCGGCGAAAAAAGGCGCCGCGGCGGCAGCCCAGCCCACTGGCGTGGTGGACCCGATGCAGTGGTGGGGCGCGCTGACCAAGCAGTTCACCCAGCTGGCCACCAGCGCGATGAAGGACAGCGCGACCGACGCGGCCAAGAACCTCGCCGGCGCGATGGTCAAGCAGAGCTTCGACGCCGCCAACGAGACGCTCAAGCGCGCGGTGGCGGTGCCGGCCAAGGCCGCCAGCCATGTCGCGAAGACCGCGGCGCGCAAGCGCCCGGGCACCAGCGGCAAATGACGCGATGACCCCGTTCGTGCAGGCCCACGCCGCGGATGCCGACTGGCAGGCCGCGCTGCGCCGCGCCGCCGCGCAGATCGACCGCCAGTTGCGCGAACGCCCCGCGGGCGACGCGCCGACGCTGGGCTTCCTGTATTTCACCGATGCCTATGTCGCGCACGCCCCGGCCCTGCTGGCCGCTGCGCAGGCGCATTGGCCGCGGGTGGCGTGGGTGGGGGCCAGCGGCGTCGGCATCGCGGCCACCGGCATCGAATACTTCGGCGAGCCGGCGCTGTGCCTGATGCTGGCCGCGCTGCCGCGCGAGAGCTTCCGCGTCTTCTCGGGCGCGCAGCCGCTCAGCGGCGCCGGCGGCTTCGAGCCGCATGCGGCGCTGGTGCATGCGGACCCCGCCACGCCGGACCTCGAGGAGCTGGTCGTCGAGATGAGCCGGCGCACGCGCTCGGGCTATCTCTTCGGCGGGCTGGCGTCGGCGCATGCCGGCTCCGCGCTGCACATCGCCAACGGGCTCTACGAGGGCGGATTGTCCGGCGTGGCCTTCGCGCCGCAATTGAACCTCGTGTCGCGCGTCACCCAGGGCTGCCAGCCGGTGGGGCCGCCGCGCCGCATCACCGCGGCCGAAGGCAACGTGGTGCTCGCGCTCGACGAAGCGCCGGCGCTCGACGTGCTGGTGGCCGACACCGGCGTCAACCTCGCGCGGCCGCAGCAGACGCTGTCGCGCCTGCGCGAGACCATGGTCGGCCTCAACGAGGGCGACGAAGACACCCTGTCGCTGGCCGGTTCGTTCGGCGTCGACACACGTGTGCGCCACCTCGTGGGCCTGGATCCGGGCCGCCATGCGATCGCGATCGGCGACAACGTGCGGGCCGGCATGCAGCTCGCGTTCTGCAGCCGCAACCCGGAGGCCGCGCGGCGCGACCTGGTGCGGATCTGCAGCGAGATCCGCGAGGAGCTGGAGCCCGAGACCGAAGCGCTGGCGGCCGGCGCGCCCGCGGCCGAAGCCCCGCGCATTGCCGGCGCCCTCTACATCAGCTGTGCCGGCCGCGGCGGCCCGCACTTCGGGGCACCGTCGGCCGAACTGCAGATCGTGCGCCGCGCGCTCGGCGATGTGCCGCTGGTGGGTTTCTTCGCCGGCGGCGAGATCGCGCGGCATCACCTGTACGGCTACACCGGCGTGCTGACCGTCTTTGCTGCCGATTGATCGCGCGCAAGCCGATCCGCTGCGCTTTCTCAGCGATTCGTCAGGCGGCAGGCGGTACAGTCGAGCGGCCATGAATGCCCCGCTGCCCGCCGCCGCGATCCCCGCCCCCACAGAAGCCGAGCGCCGCGGGCGCCAGACGGAGGTGGTGGCCGCCTTGTCCGGCGTGCTGCCCAGGCACGCGCTGCTGTGGCAGCGCGAGGACACCACACCCTACGAATGCGATGGCCTCACCGCCTACCGCCAGCAGCCGCTGGTGGTCGCGCTGCCGGAGACGGAGACCCAAGTGAGCGCCGTGCTGCAAGCCTGCCATCGGCTGCAGGTGCCGGTGGTCGCGCGCGGTGCGGGCACCGGCCTTTCCGGCGGCGCGCTGCCGCATGCGATGGGGGTGGTGCTGAGCCTCGCCAAGTTCAACCGCATCCTCGAGGTCGATGCGCTGGCCCGCACCGCGCGCGTGCAGTGCGGCGTGCGCAACCTCGCGATCAGCGAGGCGGCGGCGCGGCACGGCCTGTACTACGCACCCGATCCCAGCAGCCAGATCGCCTGCACGATCGGCGGCAACGTGGCCGAGAACTCCGGCGGCGTGCATTGCCTGAAATACGGGCTGACGCTGCACAACGTGCTGCAGGTCAAGGGCTTCACCGCCGAAGGCGAACCGGTGCAGTTCGGCTCGCGCGCGCTGGATGCGGCGGGGCTGGACCTGCTGGCCGTGATGATCGGCAGCGAAGGCATGCTCGCGGTCGTCACGGAAGTGGTCGTGCGGCTGATCCCGAAGCCGCAGCTGGCGCGCTGCATCATGGCCAGCTTCGACGACATCGCCGCGGCCGGTAACGCGGTGGCCAGCATCATCGCCGCCGGCATCATCCCCGCCGGCCTCGAGATGATGGACAAGCCGATGACCGCCGCGGTCGAAGATTTCGTGCACGCCGGCTACGACCTGAATGCCGAAGCGATCCTGCTGTGCGAGAGCGACGGCACGCCCGAGGAGGTGAACGAGGAGATCAACCGCATGCTGGACGTGCTCACCGGCTGCGGCGCCACGCGCCTGGAAGTGAGCCGCGACGAGGCGCAGCGGCTGAAGTTCTGGAGCGGCCGCAAGAACGCCTTTCCCGCCAGCGGCCGCATCAGCCCCGACTACATGTGCATGGACTCGACGATCCCGCGCAAGCGCATCGCCGACATCCTGCTCGCGATCGCCAGCATGGAGCAGAAGTACCAGCTGCGCTGCGTCAACGTCTTCCATGCGGGCGACGGCAACCTGCATCCGCTGATCCTGTTCGATGCCAACGATGCCGATCAACTGCACCGCGCCGAAGCCTTCGGCGCCGAGATCCTGGAGACCAGTGTCGCGCTCGGTGGCACGGTGACCGGCGAGCACGGCGTGGGCATCGAGAAGCTCGGCTCGATGTGCGTGCAGTTCTCGCCCGAAGAACGCGAGCAGATGCTCGCCTTGAAGGCCGCCTTCGACCCGGCCGGCCTGCTGAACCCCGGCAAGGTGATCCCGACACTGCACCGTTGCGCCGAAGGCGGCAAGATGGTGGTGCGCAAGGGGCTGCTGCCCTTTCCCGAGTTGCCCCGCTTCTGATGAGCTCCCACGATCCCGCGCTGCAGGCCCTGATCGATCGCATCGCCGAAGCGCGCGCCCGCGGCACGCCGCTGTGCATCCGCGGCGGCGGTACCAAGGCCTTCTACGGCGGCGCGCCGCAGGGCGAACCGCTGGACCTGCGGCCGCTGGCCGGCATCTCGAGCTACGAGCCCACCGAGCTGGTCGTCAGCGCGCGCGCCGGCACGCTGCTGAAGGACCTGGAGGCCGCCTTGGCCGAGCACGGCCAGTGCCTGCCGTTCGAGCCGCCGCGCTTCGCCGCGGGCGGCACGGTCGGGGGGATGGTCGCCGCCGGCCTGAGCGGCCCGGCGCGTGCCTCCATGGGCGCGGTGCGCGACTACGTGCTGGGCGCGAGCCTGCTCACTGGCCGCGGCGAGTTGCTGAGCTTCGGCGGGCAGGTGATGAAGAACGTGGCCGGCTACGACGTGTCGCGCCTGCTTGCGGGCTCGCTCGGGGTGCTGGGCGCGATCTGCGAGGTCTCGCTGAAAGTGCTGCCGCAGCCGCCTGCGACGCTGACCCTGCGCTTCGACCTCGGGCAGGAACAGGCGCTGCAGGCGGTCAACACCCTGGCCGGCAAGCCGCTGCCGCTGAACGCCAGCGCGTGGTGGGACGGCACGCTGGTCGTGCGCCTGTCGGGCGCGGCAGCCGCAGTGCAGGCAGCGCGGGCGCAACTGGGCGGCGAGGAGATCCCGGCGGAGATGGCGGCAGCCTTCTGGCAGGGCCTGCGCGACCACAGCGACGAGTTCTTCGTCGGTGCCCGGCGCGCCAGCGAAGGCGCCGCCGCGCTCTGGCGCCTGTCGGTGCCTCCCACGGCGCCGCCGCTGCAGCTTTCCGGCGAGCAACTGATCGAGTGGCACGGCGGCCTGCGCTGGCTGTGCACGAGCACGCCAGGCGCAGTGGTGCGCAGCGCCGCCGAGCAGGTCGGCGGCCATGCGACGCTCTTCCTCGGGCGAGACAAATCGGCCGGCGCGTTCGCGCCGCTGGCGCCGCCGCTGGAACGCATCCACCGCGAGCTGAAGCGCGCCTTCGACCCCGACCATCTCTTCAATCCCGGCCGCCTGTACCCCACCCTCTGACCCCATGCAGACCCATCTGGCGCCCGAGTTCCAAGACACGCCCGAAGGCCAGGAGGCCGAAGCCATCCTGCGCAAATGCGTGCACTGCGGCTTCTGCACCGCCACCTGCCCCACCTACCAACTGCTGGGCGACGAGCTCGACGGCCCGCGCGGCCGCATCTACCTGATGAAGCAGGTGCTCGAAGGCGAGACGCCGACGCGCAGCACCCAGCTGCACCTCGACCGCTGCCTGACCTGCCGCAACTGCGAATCCACCTGCCCTTCGGGTGTGCAGTACGGCCACCTGGTCGACATCGGCCGCCAGCTGGTGGAAGAGCGCGTGCCGCGGCCGGCCAAGGAGCGCGCGGTGCGCTGGCTGCTGAAAGAAGGCCTGACCTCCCCGCTGTTCGGCCCCGCGATGAAGCTGGGCCAGATGGTGCGGCCGCTGCTGCCCGCCGCGCTGAAGGACAAGGTGCCGGCCCGGGCCGACAAGGCCGCGCACCGCTGGCCGCTGCGCCCGCACAAGCGCAAGGTGCTGATGCTGCTGGGTTGCGTGCAGCCGGCGATGATGCCCAACATCAACAGTGCGACCGCCCGTGTGCTCGATGCCGCCGGGCTGCAGACGCTGGTGGCCGACGAGGCGGGCTGCTGCGGCGCGATCCGCACCCACCTGAACGACCGCGAAGGCGGCCTCAACGACATGCGCCGCAACATCGACGCCTGGTGGCCGCAGGTGGAGCGCAGCGAGGTGGAGGCGATCGTGATGAACGCCTCGGGCTGCGGCGTCACGGTCAAGGAATATGGCCATGCGCTTCAGCACGACACCACCTATGCCGAGAAGGCACGGCGCATCTCGGCGCTGACCAAGGACCTCTCGGAGCTGCTGCCCGACCTGGTGCCCACGCTCAAGCGCAAGCTGCGCAAGCAGCAGGAGGGCCGGAAGCTGGCCTATCACCCGCCCTGCACGCTGCAGCACGGCCAACAACTGCGCGGCGGGCTGGAGGCGGCGCTGACCGAGCTCGGCTTCGAGGTCAGCTTGGCGGCGGGCGAGAGCCATTTGTGCTGCGGCTCTGCCGGCACCTACTCGGTGCTGCAGCCGGAGCTGTCGCATGCGCTGCGCGACCGCAAGCTCGCGCATCTGCAGGCCACGCAGGCGCCGACCATCGTGTCGGCCAACATCGGCTGCATCCAGCACCTGCAGAGCGGCACCACGACACCCGTGCGGCACTGGGTCGAGGTGCTGGACGAAGCGCTGTCCGCCTGAGTCGGACTGTCCGCAACGGCCTACAGCCGTTCGCGCGCCGCCCCGACAGTCAGCGCATGCTTTCGCGCCGATAGTGTCTCCATCGCGTCGACCGACGCGTTTTCAAGGAGCACTCATGAACAAGGACCAAGTGAAGGGCCGCGCCGAAGCAGCCAAGGGCAAGATCAAGGAAGCCACCGGCAAGGCGGTGGGCAACGACCGCCTGCGTGGCGAAGGCCAGGTCGACCAGGTGGCCGGCAAGACGCAGGCGACCTACGGCGACGCGAAGGAGCGCGCCAAGGACGCGATCGACAAGCTGCCTTGATGCAGGCGCAGATCGTGCCGCCGGAGCCGGCGGCACCTCCCCCGCCTCCGGCACCGCCGCCCGACGTGGAACCGCCGATCACGGATCCGCTGCCACCCGGCCAACAGGTGCCGGTGCGCGACCCGAGCCCGCACCGCCCGGCGGGCGTTTAGTTCGGCTCTTCGCGCGAGCGCTCGCCGCGCAGATCGGCGGCGAGTTGCCGGCGCTGGCCTTCCAGTTCGCGCAGCCGGGCATCGATGATCGACGCATCGACGAACTCGGCAGGCGCCGCATTGCGGGAGGCCCGCTGGCCGGCCCGCAAGCGATCGATGGCTCCGGAGAGATCGCCGATCGCGGCATGGGCCTCGGCCTCGGCGCGGACCGAGCGAAGGCGCAGGCCGAGTTGCTCGGCGCTCTGCGCCAGGCCGCTCCACGCCAGCGCATCGTGCGAGTTGACCGCCACCCAGGTTTGCAGCGCCTCGGTGCTGTGCTGCAAGGCGACCGTGGCTTGCGGCGGCCGCGGCGTGGCCGCCGCAGCCGCCAATGCCGCCTGCGCCTGCAACAGCAGGCCTGCACGCGAACCGTCTGCCGCCAATGTGTTGGACAGCTCCAGCGCGCGCAGTGCCTCGCCCCGGCCGAGCAGCAGCTGCACCTGCAGGAACTGCAGCGCGCGCTCCGCACGCTCGTCACCATGGGGGCTGTTGCGCACGACGGCGAGCGCCTGCTGCAGCGTCGCCTGGGCTCGCGCCCAGTCGCGCAGCTGCAGTGATGCCAGCGCGCTGGCGTACAGCGCGGCCAGGCGCTCCGACGGCAAAGCCGCCGCCGACACCGCATCGGAGGTCTGCTGCCTCTGCAGCGCCTGCACCCCGGCGTCCATCAGCACGCGGGCGCGAGCCTGCATCAGCACATGCTCCAGCGGATGGCTTTGCGGCCTGTTGCCGGCGCCATGCGCGCGCGCACGGGCTTCGCCGATGCGCTCGGTCGTCAACGGGTGCGAGCGGAGGTACGGAAAGCCGCCGCTGTCGTTCAGGCGCGAGGCGTTTTCCAGCTTCTCGAACATCGTGGCCACCCCGGCCGGGGAGAAGCCTGCGCCGTTGAGCACGCCGAAGCCGATGCGATCGGCTTCGCGCTCCATGTCGCGCGAGAAATTCAGCTGGCCCTGCAGCATGCCGGCCTGGCTGCCGGCCACCACGGCCTGCGTGGCCTCGGCGCTGTGCGCCTTGCTGGCCGCCAGCACGCCGAGGATCAGCGCCGCCATGCCGAGCATCGACTGGCGCTGCTCGTTGACCATGCTGCGGGCGATGTGGCGCTGCGTGACGTGCGACATCTCGTGCGCCAGCACCGCCGCCAGTTCGTCACGCGAGTTGGTGATCGCCATCAGCCCCAGGTGCACACCGACGAAGCCGCCCGGCAGCGCGAAGGCGTTGACGCTGCGGTCGCGCACGAGGAAAGGCTCCCAGGCGTAGAGCGTGTCGGTGTCGCTGCCGATCTCGCCGCGCGTCCGGGCCGAGCGCACCAGCGGCTGCCAGATGGTCTGCAGGTAATCCAGTAGCTGCGGGTCGTCCACGTAGTCCGGGTCGCGCCGGATCTCGCGCATGATCTGGTCGCCCAGCTTGCGCTCGGCGGCGACGCTGAAATCGGCCGATACCGACTCACCCAACGCCGGCAGCCGCACCTGGGCCTGCAGCATCGGCGGGGCGGCGGCCCACAGCAGCGCGGCGGCGGCCAGCGCCACCGGGAGACGACGAAGGATCTTCAAGGCTGTGGGATCGCTCAGGGTTGGAGACGGAAGACGCAAACGGCGGGTTGGAACGGGACGAAGCCCACAAGTTCAGCCGGAGCGCCGGTCGCTATGATGACACCGCCCGGATTGCCCGTTTGTTTCCGATGAGTTCACCGCTGACACATTTCGACGCCCACGGCCAGGCCCACATGGTGGACGTGGCCGCCAAGGCGGAAACCCACCGCATCGCCCGCGCGACCGGCGTGATCCGCATGCAGCCGGCGACGCTGCAACTGATCCTGCAAGGCAGCGCGAAGAAAGGCGATGTCATCGGCATCGCGCGCATCGCCGCGATCCAGGCTGCCAAGCGCACCAGCGAGCTGATCCCGCTGTGCCACCCGCTGCCGCTGACCCGCGTCACCGCCGAATTCGAGGCCGATGCAACGGCGTCCGAGCTGCGATGCACCGTGCAGGCCGAGACGCTGGGCCGCACCGGCGTCGAGATGGAAGCGCTGACGGCGGTGCAGGTCGGCCTGCTCACCGTCTACGATATGTGCAAAGCCGCCGATCGCGGCATGGAAATGACCGGCATCCGCCTGCTCGAGAAGCACGGAGGGAAGTCCGGCGACTGGGTCGCGCCGCCGGCGCCGTAACTCGGGGATCAGGGCAGATTGCGGAAGTCGCGCCAATCCATCGCGCGCGACGGCGGATCACACTGGAACGGCCGCTCGGCGCCCGGCGCCAAGCCCTCACACTCGGCGAAGAATTCATCCGACTGCGGGTTGTGAAACTCGCGCAGCCGCTGCGCGATGTGCCGCGCCCGCTCGAGATCGCCCCGCTCCGCGAAAGCCTTGGCCCAGGCCATCATCAGGCGGGTGTCGAGCAGGTAATGCGGGGCGCGTTTGAAAGCATCCCACGCCTCAGAGGGGTGGTCGATGGTGGTGACGGCGGCGTAGTCGGCGTGGTGGGAGAACCAGGTGGTGCGTTGGCCGTCTTTGATGCGTTCGGAGAGCGGGGCGGTGGAGTTGCCCGGCTCGAAGATGCGAGACACCACCAGGTAATCGGCCAGAGCCCAGAGGCTGCCGGCCACCATCAGCGCACCGGTGACACCCAGCACCGCCGACGCTGAGCCTCCACCGGGTCTGAAGGTGCCCGACGGAGCGGACGCAGCGGCGCAGAAACCCCAGGCCCAGGCGGCCGGCAACAGGAAGTATGCGTACCACAGCGGATATTCGAGCTGGCTGTGAAGGGCGGAGAGCAGCACCATGACGAACGCCGCACGACTCATGCTGCCCTCCAGGCCCCCGATGCGCGTCACCCGCAGAAAGGCCAGCACCAAGCCCGCGAGCAGCAATGCCGTTACCACGATGCCGAGCGGCACGCCCAGCTCGACGAGCAGTTGCAGTTCGAGGTTGTGGACATGATCGAAGAACGCAGTGGGTCTGCCGGGAAACGGCGTCAGCGTCCACGCGAAATTGAACTCCCCTGCCCCTACACCCTGCAGCGGCTGCTGGCGCAGCAGCGCCAATGCGTTGGACCAGATGCCGAAACGCGACCCGGAGACATCCGATTCGCCCAGCCGCGCGGCGGCACCGAAGACATGCTGGCCGCTTGCTGCCCACCAGCTCATCCCGATCCAACCAAGGGCGTAGATCAAAGGGGCCGCGACGAGCGTGGCCCGCATGCCCCGCGACAGGCGCCTGTCGATACAGCCCCACAGCCCGAGCACGGCCACTCCCACCATGCCGGTTCGGGAGGCCGACAGCTCGACTGCAAAGACGAACAGGGCAAACAAGGCAGCGCCGAGGCGCATCGGCACTCTGCCCGTCTCGACCAAGGGCACCAACGCAACGGCCGACCATAGAAGCAGCGTACTGAGGTGATTCGGCTGCCGGAGGTTGCCCACGGCGCGCCCGGCGAGCCCCGAGCGCGCGATGATCTCGCCATCGGCCACGTCGGGCGCGAACACCTGCAGCAGCGCAATGATGGTGCTCGCCACGCCGGCCACCACCCATGCGAGGAAGAACCGCTGGGCGGCCTCCGGACGCGACCTGGCGCCATGAAGGAGGGCCGCAGCAGCACCGGCCAGCAGCGCGAGCGCGGACAGAGCCAATCCGATGGGCAGGCCGAGCCTCGCCCAGGACCAGCACAAGGCCAGCCCGACACACGTCGCCGCGGCCAGCACCGGCGCAGTACTGCCGAGCGCATCGCCCCACGAGCACGAGCGCCGCGCCGGGAGCGCGATGAACCCACCCCACAGAGCCACCGCCGCCACTTGATTGAGCAATGTCGGCGATGGCGGAAGATTGAACGCGAGCAGCGACGGGATCGCGACCGCACAGATCGCCAGCACGGTCAGCACGAACAACGCGGCACGGTCGATCGCCATTTCAGATGTGCGGGAGAGGACAGAACTCATGAGGTGGTGGCGTTGGGGCGCGAGATCGTAGCAACGGGGCGCGTTACATCCGATCCTTGAAGCGACTCAGGGGCCCTTCTTTTCGCGAACGCAGCACCAGCCAAGGTGGCGCGCGGAACCGTATCAGTCGCAGATAGAGCCAGACATACAGCCCGCAGAAGATGGCGACAGCGGCTTTCAGCGCCGAAGGATGCCGCCAGAGCAGTGTGGCGGGAATGGCGGCCACACACGACAACGCCCACAGATACGGGGCCGTCAAGCTATTGCGCAGGGTCAAGCTGGCAGCATCCTTGCGCCCGACCGCCCATCGAACGAGCCGCCGGAACACCAGCATGTGCAGATGCAGCCCGTCGGGCACGCCCGGGCTGATGCCCCGGACGAAACGCTTGCGCCAGATGGAGAACAGCGTTTCGAAGATCGGATAGATGCACAGCAGGAAGGGGTACCACGGCGAGACTTCCGGGTGATGGGCGATCAGCAGCAGCGACAGGCCTGCCAGCAGGTACCCGACGAAATACGCCCCGCCATCGCCGAGAAAGATCCGTCCCCATGGCCAGTTCCAGAGAAAGAAACCTCCCAGCGCTCCGACACCACCCAGCGCCACGGACACGACCAGGTTGTCTCCCACCTGCCACCCCACGTAGCCCAACGACAGCAGCGTGATGGCGCTGACGACCGCCGCCAAGCCGTTGTATCCGTCGATGATGTTGATGGCGTTGGCCACGCCAGCGGAAGCCATGGCCGTGAAAGCAAGGCTGAACGCGGTGAAGGTCAGCAGCCAGTTCAGCCATGGCAGCTGGACGTCGCGCAGTTGCGCGTCAAGCAGCCCCCAGGCCAGTGCGCCGCTGAGCATGGTGGCCAACAGCCTGACCTTCGCTCCTACACGTTTGGTCAGGTCTTCGGCGAGGCCGGACACCAATGCAGGCAAACCGCACAGCCATAACAGCCACAGTTCATGCACCGGGCCTTTGTGCGTGAAGCTCACCCAGAGCGACAAGGCCAGCAGTCCTGCGCCAACACCCAGCCCCCCCACGCGGGGCACCGGTCTGGCATGAAATTTCTGCGCGCCCTCCAGACGATGGTCGTCCCACACGAGCACCCGATTGCGAGACAGCCGCACGATGGCGCCTGTCACCAGGAACGAGATCAGCAATGCGACGAAGAAGCTGGTCATCGGAGGAGCGGCTTTATCGACGGACGACAGCCGGCGACAGGGCAATTCGCAAGGCGCGCGCCAAACGCCGGGCCCACGCGCGCCACAAGACCCAGGTGGGGTGGTCGCGCATCTGAGGCGCGGCCACGAAGCCGAAGCGGGCGAGCAACTGCACGGCGGCTTCGAGATCGCGCAGATAGGGCTGGTAAATGGTCCGGCGGACGCTGCGATGCAACGAGTAGCTCTCGGACAGCAGCACGTGCCCGCGCGACAGCAGGCGAAGCTGATGGAAATGGAAGACGGCGGCTTCGCTGGGCGCGAAGCGGGCGGAGTTCCACGGCGCCTGCGTCAGCTCGCGCTGCCGCAGCACATGGACGTGGTCGCGAAATCGCGACGGCCAGTCATCGAGGTATTTCTGATCGCCGAACTTCCCGTCTTCGATACGCGCAAAACACCATTCAATGCAGCGCTCCGCCCACCACGTGCGCACCACTTCTCCTTGCTGGCGAACGAACGTCATGAACTGGACGCAGAAGCGGCCCGTCTCGGCCGCCATGTCGTACTCGGGCGCGTAGGCGTGCTCGGTGATCAGCACCGACTTTCCCGAGGCCTCGAACTCGCGAAAAATCTCCTCGGGATTTCGGCACAACCAGACGTCCGCGTCGACATAGGTAACGCGCTCGACAGCCGCATCCGCCTCGAAGACGAACCGAGGTGTCCACGGCGTGAGGGTCCAACAGTATTCGGCCCGGCTACGGCCGGGCTTGACCGCCCGCAGCTCATCGGTCTCGACGTCCGACAGTCGCAGCAGGCGGAGGTTCGGGAGCTCCAACCCTCGAAGCACGCGATGGCATTCATCGTCGAGGCACAGCACCCAGAGCGTGTGGGCCCCCGCATGCCGTTGCATGGAAGCATGCAGCGCCAAGCCCTGCGGCAGAAAGAGACTGTCGAACAGTGTGACGTAGTGCTCCATCAGCCGGCGTACTGGAAGCTGTTCACCGCATCGATCACGGCCGCGACCTGCGCATCGCTCATCTGGGGATGGCATGGCAGCGAAAGGCATTCCCTCGCGTGGACTTCGGTCCCGGTGAGCCCGAGGGGGTCGCGCCTCAGGTGCTCGCACGGTTTCTGCCGATGAACCGGAACCGGGTAATGAATGAGCGACTGCACGCCGCGTTCCTTCAGGTGTGCCTGCAGCGCCTCGCGCCGGGGAGTGCGGACCACGAACAGATGGTGAACGTGCGCCTCCTCGGACTGGGGCTGGGGTGGAAGGGCCACGATGTCCTCCCGGAGGGCCGCCATATAGCGCGCCGCGATTGCCCTGCGCCGCAGCGTGAAGTCGTCGAGCCAACGCAGGCGCTCGGACAGCAGCGCTGCTTGCAACTCGTCGAGCCGGCTATTCATGCCGAGTTCCGGATGAATGTAGCGCTCGCTTTGCCCGTAGTTGCGCAAGCGTGATATCCGGTCGGCCAACTCCACGGAATCAGTGACGACAGCGCCGGCGTCTCCCAATGCACCCAAGTTCTTGGTGGGATAAAAACTGTAGGCGCCGAGAAGCCCGAAAGTGCCGGCGGTCCTGCCGTTCCAGCGCGCGAGATGGGCCTGCGCGCAGTCTTCAATGAGCTGGAGCCCATGACGCCGGCACAGCGCGAGCCACTTGTCCATGTCGCGGACCTGACCATACAGATGGACGAGAACGAGCGCGCGGGTCTGCGAAGAAACGCAGCGTTCCACGCTGTCTGGATCGAGAAGGCCCGTGCCTTCCTGGATGTCGGCGAGCACGGGCGTCGCCCCCGCCCGCAGGATGGCCAACACAGTGGCGAACGCCGTCATCGGCGTGGTGATCACCTCGTCCCCCGCGCCAATGCCTGCGGCGCGGAGAGACAGCTCGATCGCATCCATTCCGTTGCCGACGCCGACGCAGCGCATCGCAGAGCACCGTTGGGCCCACAACCTCTCGAACGCTTCAACCTCCTGCCCGAGGACATACCAGCCGGAGCTGATGACCCGGTGCGCCGCCGCGGCCATCGCCTCCCGCAGAGCGGGTGGTTCGGCTCGGAAATCGTTCATCAGGATCATGGTGCTGTATTCCAGTAGTGCGCGTGGTGGTGACGGTAGTAGTCGATCGTCTTCGCGAGCCCCGTCGCCAGATCGACGCGGGGCGCCCATCCCAGCTCTCGTTCGATCAACGCATAGTTGCTGTAGTAATCGCCGATGTCGATGGCCTTCCGCTCGGGGGGGAACGGAACAATCTCATGCCGACCACCCGGGACCAGCCGAGTCATCATTTCAGCCAACTGCTTCAAAGAAACGACCTCGGCGCCTCCGAGGTTGTAGGTCTTGCCGACGGCGACGTCCGTGGTGGCAGAGACGATCAGCGCATCGACGCAATCGTCGACATAGTTGAAGTCGCGCAGTTGCAGTCCGTCGCCAAACACCTTGATCGGCTGGCCCTCGAGGAGTTGACGGATCCAGATGCCCAGAAAGGTCTGGCGAGCGTCCTTGACCCGCATGCCAGGTCCATAGGTATTGGTCAGACGAAGCACCGTCGCCCTGATGCCGTAGACGTTGGAGTACAACAGGTGGTACCACTCTCCGGCGAGCTTGTTGATACCGTTGACGTCGACCGGGCGTATCGGATGCTGCTCATCGACGGGCAGATAGTCAGGGCGACCATAGAGCTGCCGGGTGCTCGCGAACACCAGCCGGACCCCCGGATTGCTTTGTCGACAAGCTTCGAGAATCGAAAGCTGTGCCGAAGCATTGATGTCCAGATCCGTCTGTGGGTCGGTCATGGAGTCGAGGTGGCTCGTCTGTCCCGCGAGATTGAACAGATAGTCCTGTCCCTTCACCAGGTATTCGAGCGCGAACCGGTCCCTGACGTCGCACACGTTGACCGTCAGCCTCGTGCGGATGTCGGCGATGTTCTGCTGGTTGCCGCCGTACTGGGGAATCAGGCTGTCGACCAGCGTGACCTGCGCCCCCGCTTCCACCAGCCGACGCGCAAGGTTCGATCCGATGAATCCGAGCCCACCTGTGATGAGCACGCGTGCGCCACTGAAATGAGAGCTCATGGCTGCCTTTCTGCGAGAACGATCTGATCGAGGAAGAGGTCCTCGTTTTTTGGCAATAGCCTGCCGAAGAACAATCCCAGCAACGACAAGGGGGCAAAGACAAGCGCCGTGAGAAGAAGGATCGTCACCGCGCGCCGGGGCTGCAACACCTTGTAGAGGTACGCGATCGTCAATTGGAACAGAACGGAGCTGTCGTCCATCAGCTTGCGGTGCTTGACGACGCGAAAGCCGTTGCGCTCGAGCAGCGCCTTCAGGCCGAAACTCGAATAACGCGCAAAGTCGTGCGGCTGCTCATGCTCGTCCCACACAAAGGGAACGGTCAGCAGCAGCTTGCCGCCAACGGCCGTTACCCGATGGATCTCACGGAGAAACGGGTCGGGAGTGAAGACATGCTCCAGCACCTGATTGCACAGCACCGCAGAGAACTGCTGATCATCGAAGGGGAAGGTCGTGCCATCGTAGTAGACGTCGGCAACGCCGCGCGAGCGTGCTTCGGCAGTATCGATCTCGAGACCGCAATACGAGCCCGTTTGGAACAACTGCCGGTATGGCTGGGACCCGCATCCGACGTCGAGGAGGCTCCCCGTCATCATCGGGGCGAACGACCCGACGGCCTTCGCAAGACTGCGCCTGGCGAGGAAGAACGGGTTCACGAAGGCACCGAGCAGCCCGGGCTGGAACTGCTGTTGCCAGTAATAGCGTCGCAAATGCCGGATCATCGCCGTCGCTCGAAAATCATTCCTCGGAAGTCGAAGCGCAACCCGCTGTCGGTGCGACGGCGCCCCTCGGGACACGGAAACTCGGACAGGAGATCCCAGCGGGGCGCCAAGGCGCCGAGCAAACGCTCGCGCGAAAGCAGCCAGCACGGATAGCTCGCGGAATAGATGTGGGACGGGGTGTACTGAATGCAGAGACGATCATTCGCCTCATCGGTCAACGGAATCCGGTCGACGATCAGGTGTCTTGCGCCACAGTGGAGCGCCGCGTCGAAGGCGTCCCCCGGCCGCTCCAAATACTGCGGAACTGCCGAGGTCAGGAACACGCAGGGAATCGATGAATCGGGGAGTTGGTCGACCGAATCCACGAACATCAGTTCGTCGGTGGTGAATTCCCGCTTTCCTGCCGACACAAAGCTGGGTTGCTCAACGATCCACCAGCGCAATCCGGGCAGCCCCGCAAGAAACGGCTTGCATTGGCGATATGAACTACCAAGAGAGCCGCCGAAGTCGACCACCTCGAGCCTGCCCTGGTTGAGCGCCGCAGCGCGCAACAACCCCGCGAGAACCGGAAACACATAGGCACGCTCGTGGAACAACACCGAGTCGCGCTCATATGCCGCTTCGCCGGCCACCACCGCCCGGGTGGCTGCGATGACGCTCTGGAGTATGCGCTCGTTCGCGTAACCCGATGACATTCGGAGTGCCTCGGCCCAGTCTGCAGGCCGGCCGGCAAAGCGGATGTCCCGACCCGCCAACCGCCGCCCCCACTGCAGGAGCACCGGGGGCGTGCAGGACTTGATGACTTCTTTCAAGCTCATCGGCGATATCGTCATCGGCCGGCGGGCCAAGCAGGGGGTTCATCGAGAACGAGGGTCGTCGGATTCAGGCGTGGCAAGGGGGGGTTCTCGGGGGCGAAATACCGATCGAACACCCGCAGCGCGAGCGCCTCCGGCATGTCACCCTCCCGAACCCGTCGCCAGCGCCGAACATCCTTCCGGCACACACGCTCGAGCGTCGAGGTCTTGACCTCCACTGTCCGCAGTCCGACGGCATGGAGCGCGCTGATCCGGTGATTGCCGTCGGTCACAAGGAAGGATGATGTTTCCTCACCCCTCAGCTCGACGCAGCGGATGTAGCCAAAGCGCTGCGGCTGATAGCCGATCGCCTTGATGCTTTCATAAGCCGCCTCGAGCCATTTGAACTCCCGGTTGATGTGGGACGTCAGAACCCCCTGCTCGCTGTACTGGCACACCACGTCAGCCACCGCGGCAGGATCCGACTGGTAATGAACGCTGCTGGCAGGTTTGCGCATCCACGGGAACTCCCACAGTGGCCAGGAGCCGAGTTCGATCTGAAGGGCTTGGCCCAATGTCTTCGGCCGGCAGTGGAGGATGGACTCGGCGAAGTGACGCCGCAGTTCATCCCGGTCCTGACCGGCTGCCAGGCCGCGGATGTAGTCCTCATAGAGGTTGTTGCCATGGCCGCCGTAGCGAAAGGCGCGGTAGTGATAGCAACGATCGATGGCGACAGTCCGCGTGCGCTCGGTCATGCGCAACGCCATCGCTGTCAGCGGGGCGCGCAGGGCCTTCACTTGCCCAACTCGAGAACGTCCACCGCCGAGCCCGCATAGTCCGTCAGATGGACCCTGCGCAGCAGACGCAGTCCGGCCGCCGCGGCACTTTTTTCGAGGAAATCGGCAGAGTGCGGGTAGGACTGGATGTGCGACCAGGGGCGGGGCCTGCTTCTGCGCAGCCGGCGCAGGATCGCGAGCAGAGGGCGGACCAGGGGGCTCTCGTACCAGCCAGGCCTTCGCTCGGGCGCGGCGTAGACTTGTACGAGCACCTCCCCTGCCGAGACACGCGCGAGTTCGGAGAGGAGCCGCGGCACCAGGGCCGGCGGCAGCAGGTGGATCAGACGGAAGCACAGGACGGTGTCGAAGAAACCGTCGGGGAAAGGAAGCCCCAGGCCATCCCCCCTGACGATCAGCGTATTGCTCATCTGCAATGAGCGACGTCGCTCCTCTGCGACGCTCAGCATGTCGGCGGAGATATCGACTCCGATGACCGACTCCGCTCCGACGAGAAGCTCCAGAAACCTGCCTGTTCCTACAGGCAGGTCCAGCACGCGCCCCAACCGCCGAGCACGCGCCCTCTGCTCAACATACGCGTGCTCAGCCCTCCAATGCTCCTCGCTCTGGCGATCCGCGTCGTAGGCACGCGCCACCCTTTCGTCGTACTTCGTATAACCGTCATAGCTCATGGTGCCTGCCTGCTGGATTCAGTGCCTGCCATTGAAACCGCCAGAGCTCGCGCAATGGGGGAAGCAACGCGTTGGTTCCGAAGACCGAGACGATGTACGTCAGCACGACGCCGCCCGCCGTGCCTGCCGGGCCCCACCACCGCGTGAAGAGCCAGACCACCGGCACGGCGAAACCGAATGCCAGCACGGTCTTGGGAACGAAGTATTGGAGCATGCGGCGGTGGAAGAACCACGGCTCCAGCGCTACGCTGGCAAACACCAGGGCGACGCTCCATGCGTGAATTCTGAGGACGCCGGCAGCGGGAGTGAACGCGGGACCGTAGACCAGGCTCACGATCGGCACAGCGCCGGCGCTCAACGCCGCCGAGAGCGCCAGCCCGGCGCCCGTCATCGCCCGGAAGTAGCGCGACAGGCGCCTGTCGAAATCGGCATGCCCCAGGCCGGCCAGCGCCCCGTAGTGCGTCGTCGCCACAGTCCCGATCGAGGTCGCGACGATGGTGAACAGCTCACTGAGCCTGACCGCCGCCGCATAGTGGCCGGTGGCCTGCGCTCCCATCAAGGGATAGAGGATCACCTGGTCGATACGCGCGTACAGCGCCGCGACGATCCCGCTCGTTACCAGGGGGGTGCCGTCGTGCAGCAGCCGGCGAACAGGGGCCGTCGGCGATCCCTCGTGCTGAAAGAGAAGATCGCGTCCGAGCCAGCAAAACACCAGGCACGACGCCACCGCCTCGACCAGGAATGCCGATGCAAATGCATAGACCGATGCGCCGATGACGATCAGCCATATCCGGAAGGCGTCGGCCGCTGCCCGTGTCAGCAGCCGAACCACCACGGCGTGGCGATAGCGGCCCCGGTTCTGGAGCCACAGACCAATGACGTCCGGAGCGCGAAACAGTGCCGCACTGGCGAGGATCAGAGCGATCACCGACACGGTGAATTGCTCGGGAATCAACAGGCGCGCAGCCACCCAACACAGCAGCACCTGGACCGCCGAGCCCGCCAGCCGCAGCACGAGGGCCGCCTTCAGCAGCGGTGCAGCCTGCGATGGCTCCGCGGCCAACTGTCGCAAGACCACCGTTTCCAACCCCATGGTGGAGAGCGCCGTCAGTACGGTGACAATCGACAGAGCAAGGCTGAAGGCGCCGTATGCTTCCGGACCCAGGGTCCGGACAACCCAGAAGCCGATAATGACGGCCGACGCCAGCAACGCGACCTTTTCCATCAGCAACCACAGCACGTTGGCCCCATGCGTGCGGAACAATCGTGTGATCCCGCTCAAACTGGCGACTATGCGAAAAGGCATTGCGGGGGTTGAGCAGGTGGCGTGCTGGAGTTCGTGGTGATTATCTGTGAGTGAGACCTGATTCCCCATCGTGACAAGTTCGCCACCGGCCTTCAGCATCGTCACGGCGACCTACAACCCAGGCGCCGCGCTCGAGCGGACCATCGACTGCCTGGGCAAACAGACAGTCCGCGACTTCGAGTGGATCGTGATCGACGGCGCGTCGACAGACGGCACCGTCGATCGGCTTCGAGCGCTGGGACCGTTGCTGTCGCATTGGATCAGCGAGCCGGACGATGGCATCGCGGACGCATGGAGTGCGATCACGGGCGACTCGAAGGAGGAGTTGGCCATCTTCCTGTACGAGGTTCCCGGTGCGAACTGCTTCGAGTACGGCTCGATCATGCCGGAAGCAAGCGAAGATCTCGGTGCGGTGACCGACTGAGCGATGAGATCAATCGGCGAGGAGGGATCCGGGGGCCAGCAGCCAAGGATGCCGACGTCTCCCAGGTCTATCGTCGCCCCGCTCTCGACGCTATCGACCAGCACCAGGTGATCGAACGTGCGGCTCTGGTTTTCGGGGTCCAGCAGGTTGGAATTGATGGTGGTGTAGCTGTAGCGCTGTGAGGAAAACGCTCCCACGCCCAGCTCCAGTGTGCGCGCATAAATGGTGTACGAGTCGCCGGCCGGTAGAGGCAGAAGGTTCAACGTCACGGAGCCGTAGGTGGGCTCGTCGCCAATTCCGACGCGAAGCTGAGATCCGCTGAACGCCTCGACGCGCCCAGGTCCGTCGATCCCACCCGACGTGGGATAGGCCACGACCGACACACCGCTGGTGGGCTCACATGTGGCGCCGTGCATCAGTCTGAGCTTGACGACTCCGCGGCCCCCGGCCGTCTGCGGGACTGGTCCCCCGAAATGGTTCCTCGCATAGGTCCGAAGCACCGAGGCCTTGTCGTCCTCTTCGAGTGTCCGGAACGTCAGGTCGTCGAAGGCCGCGAACGGAAGCATCGTGGCGCTCGTGGTGCTGTTGCCCGTGAAGTCCCCGAGCGTCGAGTGCGAGAGTCCCATGAAGTGCCCCGCTTCGTGGGTCGTAATCGCTTGTACGTCGAAGGTCAGAAATCCGGGCCCCTCCGCGGTCGACCACCGGTCAGTGCTGTCGAACCGCATCCCGCAATCGATGAGGGTTCCGGCGGCATAGGTCGCACCCGCGGGCCCGGGGAATGGAATCGGCGCGCCCCCATCGACAGGCATCAGGGCGTGGCCGGCGCCATCGCTGATCGTGGTGGTGGGTTCGGTCAATGCCCAGCACGGCGTGACCACCAGCATGCCGCCCAAACCATCTCCAGCCTGCCACGCCACCGTATTCACGCCGTCCAGCGCCAAGGGGTCGGTTGCCGACGTCTGGCCGCCGAAGTTGATGATCGGCACCAGTGGGACCCCGGGTATGCCGGCGTCCACCGCGTCCCAGGCGTTGAAGGCGTTCTCGATCCGCTCTTCGAACGCAACCTGGTTCACGTCGGTCGGCATCCCCGCGGGGTTGTGGAACCAGAGGATGGCACCCGGAAATCCGGGGGTGCCGTCGAACAGGCGCGAATCCCAGAACATGTCGCGGATGACGCCGTTCGACTCGAAGTCGAGATTGTCGCCGGCGCGAATCGTGCCGGTGAAGTACAAGCCCGCGG
>Ga0207706_10000681_pt1 | contig 35653 bp, 30 predicted proteins | sample KBSC53metaG_FD_184318 | JGI IMG/M metagenome (GOLD analysis project Ga0207706, IMG submission 184318) | Corn rhizosphere microbial communities from Kellogg Biological Station, Michigan, USA - KBS C5-3 metaG (SPAdes) (version 2) | ecosystem: Host-associated > Plants > Roots > Rhizosphere > Soil ... | reverse complement strand
GTAAATGGGCTACTCGGATCAGGTATACAGCCGGGTGCACCGTTGATGATCGTTGTCTGAATCGCCTTCAACGCCGCATCGGCGTCTAAAAATTGCGCGTCTCCCACGTGGTTAACATCCACTGCCAGCAAATTGCGTGTCCCTACATTTCGGATAACGTCAGCCGTCCACACCACCCCTTTGCCAAACTCATGCTGAAATCCAATGTTCATTTGAACCGACCGCGCCGTGCGATAGTCCGGTGCAAACATGTTCGTGCCAGTACCCGAATTGCTTGCCGAGAGCGTGTTCCCGATGAATACGCTATTCACAGCTGGCCCGGCAGCGAGCGTCGCGGCCTGATATGCCTGCTGCGCCGCAGCAATCTCGTCGGCACGGTCGCCGATGCGCTCTCCGCAGTAATCGGGTGTAATCAGATCCGATTGCCCGGGCAAGGTATAGCTCACCGGGCTCCCCCCCTGGCAAGCTGTTTGAAACCCTAAGAACAATCCTTGCTGCAAACGTGGCGGACGATCGTAGAGGTTATTGTTCCAAATTGAGTTTTCGTAAAAGAGGCCAATGCCACCGCGTATCACTGTGCGGCCTGACTTAAACGGATCCCAGGCAATGCCCAACTGCGGCGCGAAGTTCGTGTTGGGCTGGCGAACCGCATTGCCCAAACCCGGGGACCACAAATCAAGAATATTTCCTGTACACGGGCTTCCGTTAGCCGCGAGAAAGTCTCCAATTCCTTCACCCAGTTCAGAACAAGGATTTGGCTTCAGATCGCTATCAGTCCGTCCCGTGTCTCGGACATAGCGGACGCCGTAAGTCAGTGTAAAGTTAGGCTTCACTTTCCATGAATCGCCAACGTAAAAAGATATGCGATTGTCAGGGCCCAAACGGCCGCCAGGCTGCCCGAAAGCTGGGTTCTCGGAACTGAATCCGATGCCATTCGCGAGAATTACATCTGAAACCGCATAGTCGAGTGGGTTCGAATTGACTCCACCCAGAACAAGATTCTGGCCGCCAACTGCGGGGGCCAGTGCCAGGAATTCAGCCAGTCCGCCACCCAATAATCGGTTGTAGCCAAATCCGTAACGAAGAATGTGTGAACCAAGAGTGCGGCTGCCGTCGTATTTGATTTGCTTGTCGGTTTGGAAGGTTGACTGCGGGGCTAGAAAATTCGGCCCCGAACAAAACGAATTCGCACCAGGGGTTAAACAGAATGGGTCAGCGCCAATGGCCAACTCCAATTGTGGCGCGGGATTGATGATTCCGGTCCCGATCGTCGCGTCCGTTATGCCGTTGCGAAACTTCGTATATCCAACCCGGATGCTGTGCGTATACATGCCGGTTGTGAAATCAATGCCACCAGCATGCACCGGCGTGTGGTTTACGTTCGCGAAAGGCTGATACGTATTCGGAAGGGCTCCGGACACGTTCCGATTCTGTTCAAACGAGAACCGATAGAACAACCGTGCAGAGCCTTTCAGTTGATAATCCAGCTTCCCCATCACCTGCGTATCTCGAAACGGCGAACTGAAATTTCCCGCTAGCGGACCGAACGGATCTTCAGGTTGCACCGGCGCCGACAAATCCTGTTTCACCCTCTCCCCCGTCAGAAAGAAGAACAAGCGATCTTTAATCACCGGGCCGCCAAGGCGCCCGCCAAATTGATTGCGTTGAAATGGACTGCTCGTCGTGCCTGGCAACTTCGCAGCAAGGCTGCTATCCCGGAACAGATAGAACGCGTCGCCATGCCAATCGTTCGTTCCAGACCGCGTAACCACGTTTACAGAGCCTGATGACGTGAGTTCCGTCGAGAGATCGAGTGAGGACTGCCCAATCTGGAATTCCGAGATCGCGCCTGCCGGAATATTCTGCGTTGTCGTGCCCACCGTCTCGTCAGAAATATCGATCCCATCCACCTCAATCCGCGCTGTCCGTCCATACCGCCCGCCGAAGGAAATCGATGAGAAGCCGTTCTTGGTCGGATCAAACGTTCCGCCGTCCTGGATTTGGACTCCCGGTTCCAGCTGCGCGAGATCTAGAAAATTGCGCCCATTGATCGGGAGCGTATCGATCTGTTGTGCCGACAATACTCCCTGCACGGTCGCTTGCTCGGTATTTACCTGGAGCGCGCTGCCTTGTACTTCGATGATTTCATCGGCCTGTCCCACCTGCAAACGCACACTCCCTGCAGTAGTGACGCCCACTTGCACGGTCAGCGGCAGCTCAGCGGTCTTGAAGCCCTTCCCCTCCACCCGAACGACGTAGTCTCCAGGCGCCAAAGCACCCGACGTGTAGACGCCCGAAGAATTCGTACTGGTCGTGATGGATTGTCCGTTCTTGCGGTTTGACACGATGACTTTCGCGCTGCTGACGACCGCGCCCGAAGGGTCTACCACCGATCCCTGAATGCTTCCGGTAGAGATCGTGGTTTGCGCGGACATCGTCGACGACACTATCGTCGCAAAAACAGCCAACACGAAGACTCGAGTCAAACGGCAATGCCAGTCAGAGGGCGCCATCCAGTACCTTCCTGCACACAAAATTTTGAAGTCAGTCGATTTCAGAAACACCGCCGCCACGCGATTGGAACGCGTCGGCGTTCAGCAAGAACAAATGTGAAACCGGTTCAATGAAGCTAGCACATCCCTCGCAACGACAAAAATTGCGCGAGCTTAAAAACTCTGTTTCACGGTGAAATATCCAGCGCGATTACGCGTTTTCAAGTTCAGATTTCCGCTCGGCCCGATCATTTGAACATCAATACGACGAAAGCTACTCTCTGAGAGACGTTGCGACGGGTAATACGCAAGCAAATATTGTGTACGCAATTCTTCGCTGATCTGACGAAACGCATCATCGAGTTGCGCCATCGAGGTGGCGTAGTAAAACTTTCCGCCTGTGTCTTGTGCGATTGTCATCAGGGCATGTTCGCCGCCGGTATCGCGTCCAGCACTCGCTTCGATCGGCACAATGATGATGCTGTACACGATCGCCTCCGCTTCCTGCGCGGCATTGAGCGCTTCCTTGTACTCCACACGGCTAGCAGTATCCCCGCCGTCCGTGATTGCCACGATCACTTTGCGTCCCTTGCGGGTAAGTAAACTCTGGGATCCCAAATAGAGCGCATCGTAGAGAGCAGTAGCCGCGCCACTACGAATGCGATCCAGCCCCCGATCAATCTGACGCAAATCGGGCGTGAACGGCACGAGTTCGCTGACTGTCTCGCTAAATTGATACAGAGAGAGCGCGTCGATGGGTCTCAAAATTGTTCGGGCGAATCGACGAGCCGAAGCCACTTCAAGAGGAAGATCCTTGCGCGTACTGAGGCTGGTGTCCACCGCCATCACAATCGATAGCGGTAGAGCCGATTCTCGTTCAAACACGGCAATCTTTTGCTCTTTACCATCCTCACGTAGCTGGAACTCTTCTTTTTTCAATCCGGAGACAGGTGAACCATGCTCGTCGGTAACAGTGACAAACACGTTGACAAGCTTTACGTCCACTTTGAGCGTGGTCGCGGAATCTCGATCGCCAGCCTCCTTGGAGGCACCAGTATCCTGCTGAGCCCACAGGGACGCGTGTGGTACCAGCAACATCATGGCAAGCAAGGCACTCTTCATGTAGGGATGGCCGGTCACTTAGATGCGTCCGGCCCAGCCGGAGTCCCCTGGCGAGGAAGAATTTCTGCAGGAAAAGGCTCGCCGTCAGCCCACACAGCCCCATCTTCGAAGAATTCCTTCTTCCAGATGGGCACAATCTTCTTGAGCGTATCGATCACCCACCTGCAGGCCTCGAATGCAGCTCCCCGATGAGCCGAGGCCACCACGATCAGCACGCTGGTCTCACCAATCTCAAGACGCCCAAGCCGGTGCACCAATACGATTTCGCGAACCGCAAAGCGCGACTTTGCTTCCGTCACCAGGTCGTCCATGGTTTTGAGCGCCATGGGCTCGTACCCTTCATATTCCAGGTACAGCGTGCGGCGCCGCCTCGTGTTGTCTCGGACGATTCCTTCGAACACCACTGCGGCTCCATCGGCGCCCGCCTTCAAATCCTGCAACACTGCTTGAGTGTCTATTCTGGCCCGCACGATCGAGGCGTTCTGTGCCCCGCCGCTCACCGGAGGCAACAGAGCCACCTCGTCTCCCTCAGACAAGGTGACGTCTTGGACCGCATACTCTCGATTAACGGACACGGCCACTGACGGAAGCAATTGTTTCAAACGTGGAATGCGGGATTCATAGTGCCGAAGCGCGTCCGCGAGGGTCGCGCCTTTCGGCAACTCCAATGATTCGCTCGCGATTCCTGCCATTTCCTTCAACACACCAAAAAATAGGACACGAATAAGCATTCAAGTCGGTTCGCTGTGGCGCTGACTACTACACAATACATCGGCGGGCAACCTTGACAGTCTTTGAGCCCTTGATCAAGGCTTCTTTTCGAGCGTCACAGCCAGTTTTTCTTCTTTATCGATCGAAACCAATACCTGCTTCGTGAACGTCGTGTACCCGTTCTTGGAAACACGCACAGTGTGGGCACCCGGCGACATGCGAATTTTCGCCGGACTGTATCCCATGTCTTTGCCGTCCACGAAAATGTCCGCGAGGTACGGAACAGTCGAAATATTGATCGTTCCCCCTGGCGGTTCTGGTGCTGGTTTAGGGGCCGCGACCTCTTGCTGCTGTGCCGCCTCCTTTGCGCCGAAGCCAACCGTGTCCGTCCCTGCAGTCACTCGTGCGCCCGCGTTCAAAACCTTGATCTCTTCCAACGTGAGAGCCTGCATCGTCGGCGCGGGTCTGCTTTTGACAGCGGTAAGCTTGAATTCCCCAGACGTAGCGCTTTTCAGATACAGGTTCTTGTCTTGAATCTGTATCCAAACTGGCGTGTTTCCCGTCCACTCTTCTGGAGGCTCCGCCTGCGACTTGTCGAGTTCGTAATACCCCGTAACGATCTGTTTGTTAACGTGCACAGAGATCGTATACGTCACAATGTCTTCTGTGACTGGCGTATTGACGATGTAATAAAGGGGCTTGGACGTTACGTCCTTCTTCACCTGCTCGATGCGCCCGACTTGCCAGTCAGCAGACCAGACAAACGACACGAGCACAAAACACACGCAGGGAATCAGCCAGCGAAATCGCAACATAGGTTTCCCATAGTGTATCGCGCACGATAGAAAAACGTCGCAACTTGGCTTTATGAATGGGTCGCTTTGGACGAATCGAACCGATGCATAGTAGTTTGTGGGAATTCGTAAACGGAAAGCACGCGGACGCGGCTTCGTGACGGAGCCTCTTCAAAGAACGCGTCCTGCAAGTCATTATCGCGCTCATCTAAAACCGAGCGTGCACCAACCCAGGCCAGACCTGCAAACAAAAGGAAAACTGCTGACACACCAATCGCCAATGGATGTCTCACGGGAAGCTGCCTCCGGAAAGCTGCCAACTACGGCTAGCTTTTCTGTGTGCACGCCCCCACGTGTTGTGATGGAACACTACTTTGGATGCTGCGTCCGACTGCAACGGTCGCCTGCAAAAAAGAAAAGGACAGCCACGTGTGGCTGTCCTGATTGCAATTCGGAAATGTTTTACCCCACAGGATTGAGGACTTTGTCTCGCTCTTCGGCGTCCTGCTTTTCTTCACGAGGAGAAGAAGGCAGAGCCAACGACAGCACCTCGTCAATGAGCTTGACGTAATGCACATTCAGTCCCTGCAACTGCTCTTCGGTGAGGTCTTCCTCAACGTTGGTTCGATTTTCCGCAGGCAGAATGACATCCCTTACCCCTGCGCGTTTGGCAGCAAGCACCTTCTCCTTGATGCCACCCACCGGCAACACATTTCCACTCAGCGTGATTTCGCCGGTCATTGCGGTCAGTGGGCGCTCCGGACGATCCGTAAGCAGCGACACCAGGGCCGTAGCCATGGTCACTCCCGCGGACGGGCCGTCTTTCGGAATCGCTCCCGCGGGCACGTGAATGTGAATGTCATGGTCCGCGAAAAACTGTTCCGAAATCCCAAGACCCGAGGCATTCGATCGCACCCACGTGAGCGCGGCCTGCATCGATTCCTGCATCACCTGCCCGATCTGCCCAGTCATGGTAAAGCTGCCTTTTCCCTTCATCTTGTTAGCTTCGACGAAAAGAACGTCACCGCCAGATGGCGTCCAGGCCAATCCAACCGTAACTCCGGCGCGCTTGGTGCGCTCTGCAATCTCTCCTTCGCTCCGGATCTTGAAGCCACCAAGAAATTCCTGCACGATTTCCGTGGTGACTACAAGCTTGTCCGTCTTTCCTTCGGCCAATCGGCGGGCTTGCTTGCGACAGATGGTTCCAATGTTCCGCTCCAGGTTGCGCACGCCAGCTTCACGGGTGTAATGCCTGATCACGGCGCGCACACCATCATCCGGAAATTCGATTTGCTCCGGCGTAATTCCGTTTTCTTCGATCTGCCTTGGGATGAGGTATTGGAATGCAATATGAACCTTCTCATCCTCTGTATAGCCCTGCAGTTCGATGATCTCCATGCGGTCGCGTAGTGGCTCCGCAATGGGATCGAGCATGTTCGCTGTCGTAATGAACAACACCTTCGAAAGATCGAACGTCACGTCCAAATAGTTGTCACGGAACGATGCATTCTGCTCCGGATCGAGCGCTTCAAGCAGAGCTGAGCCCGGATCCCCGCGGAAGTCACGCCCAACCTTGTCGATTTCATCGAGCATGAAGACAGGATCTTTCGTCTCTGCGCGACGAATGCCTTGGATGATCTGTCCAGGAAGAGCGCCGATGTATGTGCGCCGATGGCCTCGAATCTCTGCTTCATCGTGCACACCGCCGAGTGACAAACGCACAAACTTGCGTCCCAACGCGCGTGCGATCGATTTTCCAAGTGAAGTCTTGCCGACTCCTGGAGGTCCGACGAAACACAGAATTGGTCCTTTCATGTTGGGCTTCAAACGCCGCACCGAAAGGTAGTCCAAAATTCGATCCTTCACCCGCTTCAGGTCATAGTGATCGGCATCCAGAATTTCCTTTGCCTTCAGGATGTCCACTTCACCGCCAGAGGTTTTTGCCCATGGCAGGACCGCCAACCACTCGATGTAGTTTCGCGTCACTGAATAATCAGCTGCCATCGGAGACATGCGGGAAAGTCGGCCCAACTCCTTCAGGGCCTCTTTCTTGACCTCGTCGGGCATACCCGCCGATTCAATCTTGGTTTTCAGTTCCTCAATGTCGCGCTGCCCTTCGTCGGCCTCACCGAGTTCCTTCTGGATCGCCTTCATCTGCTCGCGCAGGTAATATTCGCGCTGCGTCTGCTGCACTTTGTCCTGAACTTCGTTCTGGATCTTGTTTCGCAGCTGCTGAACTTCAAGTTCCTTGGCGAGGTGCTGATTGATCTTTTCTAGCCGCGCCCGTACGTCCGTGGTTTCCAGCGTGTCTTGCTTATCGGTAGTCGAGAGCGATGGCAACGACGAAGCGATGAAATCCACCAGACGTCCGGGCTCCTCGATGTTCATTGCAACCGTGGACAGCTCATCCGACAGCGTGGGCGAACCCGCCACGATCTGTTGGAACAAGGTCAGCACGTTTCGCTGAAGCGCTTCGATTTCCGAGTCCTTCGCCGGCACGGTTTCAGGGACCGATTCGGTCTGGGCGCGCATGAATGGGGTTAACTGAGTAAATTCCGTCAGCCGCACTCGTTCCAGTCCCTCTGCAAACACAAAGAGGCTCTGGTTCGGCATTTTCACGACCTTGTGCACAACGGCAAGGGTGCCAACGGCAAACAGGTCGGTGGGCTGAGGGTTATCGACGCGCGCTTCTCGCTGCGCGACAACAATAATGGTCTTATCTTCCCCTAAAGAGTTGATTAATTGCACCGAACTCTCGCGCCCTACCGTCAGTGGCAGGACGGCGTGGGGAAACAGCACGGTGTCCCGAACCGGTAACACCGGCAACGAGCGTTCCGTAAGCTCCGTTTCGTTGCTCGTCGATGGTTCTGAGCGCGGTGTCGTCGTCATATTTCTCCTTGAGTGTATCTCGCTCAAGTTTTGATGAACGGGGATGCAAAAAAGATGCAGAAGTAGGGCTAGCTCATTGCATCTTATACCGTTTGCTTATTTTGAGCATGCACAACTTCTCCCTGATAACCCTATCGGCAAAAACCCTGTGGAGATGCAACAGAACCAATACGCCCGTTCGTTCAGGCTGACAAGAAAAAAGAGGCCATTCGTCGCCTCAGAAGGGCGACAGTGGCCCCTGAACCTTTTCCCGCCGATGCAAGCAGGCTAAAATACGTGCTTTGCGGTGTCGCCCCTGAAGATCAATTCGCGCAAAATACGCTCATTATTCGTACTGACCACGTAAATCTTCTGCGTTTGCTCTGCTTTCGCTGCCAATTTCACCAAGCTGCACTGTACGCGGGCTTGTACAGGTTTGTTTACGTTGAGTTGCTTGAATACCATGATGTGATTGTCGCCTTCCATCACGTGCCGGACTTCATAATTCCCTTGCGGCAGTAAGACTTCTCCAACCCGGATCGGGTCGATAAACGTGATTTTTTGCATGTCGGCAACGCCAAACATGTTGTGCCCAGCGGTCGCTACCGTGGCCATCGCGACCAGCATGACAACGATCACAGCCATAAATCTAATGTTGCGCATATGATGCCTCTCCTTTTTGCCCAATGACGGCGGGAGTCCTTTAAGACCCTGTTTTAGGCTAGACCTCAGATGCGGGCGCAACCGTGCCTGGCCTCACACTGGGCTGTGATCCACAAACATGGGGAAACGCTGCCGCGACAGGGGGTTTCGCGATCAGGGGCGGGGCCCTAGAAAACTCGTTTCCGGACTCGAAAGGGCGGAGGGACTCAGCAGAAAAGGTGTCGTCCGCATTCGCCATGGCCGGTCCCTTCAGGGCTAGATGCGGTTAGGCCGAGCGGTAAATTCCCAATACTTTCACTAGATCTGCCACTTCCCGCAGGTGCCGCAGCGCGTTCTGCGCCGCAGCGTCATCGCCACGCAGAAGATCTACGTAAAAGACGTACTCCCAAGGCCGCCCTCGCAACGGCCGCGATTCAATCTTGCTCAAGCTCAGATCACGTAAGGCAAACACACTCAGTGCCTTGAACAAGGCCCCCGGCAGGTTTTTCACGCTGAATGCAATCGACGTCTTATTCGCGTTCCGCAGAACCTTCGCTTTGCCTCGGCGAATTAGAAAAAATCGAGTGAAATTCCGCTTGTCGTCCTCGATGCCCGCTTTCAAAATCTTCCCGCCATACACTGCTGCAGCTCTCTTGCTTGCAATCCCAGCGGCGTCCAACACCTTGTTTTCGACAACGTATTTCACGCTACCGGCTGTGTCGTAGAACGGCGTGGATATGAGCCCTGAAGTGCGTCGAACCAAATTTCTGCACTGGTCGAGGGCGACCGGATGCGAATAGACCCGCCGCACCGCGCCCAGCCGAACTCCAGGTGCCGCTATCAGGTTATGAACAATTCGCAATCGAAATTCGCGCTCGATATGCACATCACGCTCTAGGAGCAGATCAGCATGCTCCGCCACGGACCCAGCCAACGAATTCTCAATTGGGATGACAGCCCCTCCCACGCTTCTGCCTTCCACTCGATCGAACACCTCAGCCGATCTGGCGCACGCCACAATCTTGGCTTTCGGAACCATGCGTTCCGCGGCTTCGTGACTGAACGAGCCTAGTTCTCCCTGAATCGCGATTTTCATCGAATCGAACTTACTTGGCATGCGTAGACGGAAGCAAATCTTTTCTCATCAATAACGCGTCGAGCGTTCCGTTGTAGTAGAGGGGAATGGTTTTTTCTACGAAATATCCGTGTCGCTTGTAGAAGAGCAGCGCAGCTTCGTTATCAACTGCAGTTTCAAGAGATACGTTCCGGCATGCGTCTTCCCCGAGCCGCCTCTCGGCTGCCCTCAGCAATTCAGAACCTATCCCACCGCGCCGCGCCCCTTCAAGAACATCGATGGTGACAACGTGTCCCTGGCCGCGCGAATTTCCTTCCGCAACAATAAAACCAGCAATCGCCGTCGGGATATCCGTCTCAGCCACCAGTGTGAACGCCCCTCGACGCTTCATGTATAAGCTTAACTCCAGCCTTGAATAAGCCTGGTCCGGGGGAAAGCACGCCTGGTCAATACGCCATAGGGTCTCGAAGTCCGCCATGCGGAACGGCCGAATCGTCACACTCACAGCCCGTCATTGTATCGCTGGGCCGGTTCCCGCATTCGAGTCGCGCCCCCGAAAAAAGATCTACTGAACACCCGTCCCTGCCCTTGCCCAACCAGTGTCCGCAGTCGTACCATCCAAGCAAGAGGATTTTGTGGGGCGATTGGTCCTGATCTACGGCTTCCTCGGCGCTCTCGCCGCCGGGCTCCTGTTGACTCTCTGGTATGTCCTCTTCGCCCATTACAATCGCCGCCGCGGAATTCTTGCGCTCACCCGAGTGCAAGCAGCATGTGGAGGTAAGGGTTCCGTCCTTGAACCTCGATGGCGCAGCTCTTCTCTGCTGCAAGCAAGTCTGCATCTTCCCTCGCGATGGTTTGAAGATGCTCAGCTGACCGTTCGCCTCGTCCCGCGCCAAATGCCATTCCGATGGCTGCTCAGCCATTGGCGAAACCAAAAAGAGACGATCACCTTCGAAGCCGATCTCGATCACCACCCCGAGTTCCAGCTCGACGTCATGCACCACCGATGGGCGGGGAGCAGTAGCGGATCTTCTTCACGAACCCGCACGTGGAGCGTCACGCGCCCGGCGCCGGTCGTGCTCACTACTCGTCAGGAGTGGAGTCAGGAATTGAATCCGTTGGTCAGCGCTTTGATGTCGTCTCGCGAGAAAAATTTTCTTACCGTAAAGTTCCACCCGCGCTCGCCGCACTTCACAGCAACTGTCGATCTTGATGTGCTCACCGACCAGAAAACGGCCGCAACTCTCATCAGCACATTGCGCGAACTGGCTTCCGGCGCCTCAGCACGTCAGCACTAGTTCTGAGGCCACGGCCGCTAAATCACTCCCCGTTCGGCGAAGCCACGAACTTATAACCAACCCCACGCACGGTCACGAGATGCCGCGGATGAGCAGGGTCTTCTTCAATGTACCGTCGCAAACGCACCACAAAGTTGTCGATTGCGCGCGTGTCTGTATCCTCGTGCAATCCCCAAACGTCTTCGAGAATCGCCTTGCGCGCAACTACCCTGCCATCACTGCGGATCAGATACCGCAACAGTTCAGCCTCCATGACGGTGAGGTGAATCGTATTCCCCAGCGTTCGCAATTCCAGTTCCGCGAAATCTACGATCTTCCCGCCAAACGTAAACGCGTCACTCGATGGCGTTACCTCGTCCTGGATTGTTCCGGCGACGGACTTCGTAATAGTTCCAGCACGAGACCACTGACTTCTTCGCAGCAGGCCCTGCAATCGCGCAAGCAGAATCGCGAGCTCAAATGGCTTCGGGAGGTAATCATCCGCCCCCGCCGCAAAACCCTTCAACACGTCCTCCGGCCGTCCCCGAGCGGTTAGCATCAGCACCGGCACATAATTTTGACTACCACGCAACTCTGCAGCGACCGTAAATCCGTCCTTGCCCGGCAGCATGACATCGAGCACAACCGCATCAAACAATTCTTTCTTGTCCAGCAACCGCTCCAACGCTGACTCGCCATCGCCGACCACATCCACAGCGTGCCCTTCGGCTTCGAGATTGAAGCGGAGTCCGCGCGCAATATGCGCCTCATCCTCGACAATCAGAACTCGACTCATGCCATGCTCCGCGGCAGCTCGATGGTCACCGTCGTTCCCTTGCCTTCTCCGTCGCTTTCCGCAAAGGCGCGTCCGCCATGCTTCCGAGCAATCGCTCTCACAATAAACAAGCCCAGCCCAGTGCCCTTAACCTTCGATAGTGCGCGATCCGGCACTCGATAAAAGCGCTTAAACACCCGCTTCAGTTCTCCCGCCGGAATACCCACGCCCTGGTCCCGCACACGCAACACCACGCTCTTTTCGTTCGAGGTCACGATCTCGGCCGTCACTGAAACCTCATCGCGCGAATACTTCACCGCGTTATCGAGCACATTGGACACCGCCGTCTTCAACTCTTCCGGATCGCCCACTACCCACGACGGCGCAGCATTCGCTTCTTCTTCAAATCGCAATGCCGTCCCATCCAGGTGGTACCGCGATCGCGCCATCTCTACACACTCTTTCACCAGCGCCGCGAAATCAACGGGAATTTCCAGATGCTGGCCGCGCTTGTGCCCCGCTTGACCTGCTTTCAGCACCTGCTCGACGGTCGAATGTAAACGTTCCGTGTCCTGCAGCATGAGCCGATAAAACTCGTGCTGCTGCTCAGGAGGGACATCTCGTCGTTCCAGCGTCTCCAGATAAAGACGGATCGAGGCAATCGGCGTTTTCAACTCGTGCGTGACCGCGTTGATAAAGCTATCGTGCTGCTCATTTCTACGGATTTCGCGCACCAGAAACGTGGTGTTTAGAACCAGTCCTGCGATGATAAGAAGAAAGAAGATCGCTCCGAGAAAGAGCAGAACACCTTCGCGCCAGTTCAGGATGATCCAACCGACGTTCAGCGCCACGGCCAGGGCGATTAGGCAGATGCCCAGCGTTAGGGAAAACGCGATGGCTCTGCGCCGGCTTGTGATGCGCATGCGGTGATTTTACTCTGAGCGCACGACCGGCGAGGAATGGTCGATTCCTCGCCGTGAAATGCAGAACGTGTTTCGGAGAAACCTAGTCGTTCCCTGCTGCCGTTGCCGCCAGCTCAACCGACGCTCCCAGATTCTTCGTCAGCTCCGGTTTTGGAGGAAGATTCGAGAGCTGCACCTTGTAGATGTGTCTCGCCAGACCAAGCTTTTTCAGCGCCCAGATTCCGTACCAGTTCAGGTCAATCTCATACCATGTCAGACCGTGCCGAGCAGAAACCGGATGCGCGTGGTGATTGTTGTGCCAGCCCTCGCCAAACGTCAGCAAGGCCACCCACCAATTGTTCGTGGAAAGATCTTTGGTCGCAAACCGGCGGGAACCCCACACATGCGTGATCGAGTTCACCATCCAGGTCGCATGCAGGCCAACCACAGTCCTCAGGAAAATGCCCCACAGCAGGAACGGCCATCCGCCCACCGCAAATAGAACCACTCCCAGCACAATCATGGGCACATAGTGGTATTTCGTCAGCCAGACGTGAACGGGATCTTTCGCGAGGTCAGGTACGTATTTCGCGAGGGTGGTCGTGTCATGATGCATCGACTTCCCGCTCAAAATCCAACCCATGTGCGCCCACCACTTGCCATCGATCGGCGAGTGAGGATCTCCCTCTTCGTCCGAGAACTGATGATGGATGCGGTGCGTGGCCACCCAGAAAATCGGTCCGCCTTCAAGAGCGAGCGTGGCGCAGACCGTCAAAAAATATTCAACCCACTTTGGAGTCTTGTACCCGCGGTGCGTCAGCAGGCGGTGATAGCTCATCCCAATGCCAAGACTTCCAGAAACCCACCACAGAAAACATGCTACGAAGAGTGCCTTCCAGGTAAAGAAAAATAAGGCTGCGATCGCGCCAATATGAAAAAGCGCCATGAAAATAGCAGTTACCCAGTTGACGCCATCTTTCGAAGAGCGTTCTTTTCGCAGTGTTGCGACATTCATATCCGCGGCGGCGTTCGTATTCATCGTTCTCCCGTGAATGGATGGCCCAGAACCATCCCCGAGACTGAAGATATCAGCGTTACCTTCGAGACCTCTGTAATACTTGTGTAATTACACAACCACAAGCAGTTACCTCAGTAATTTCGCTCGCTGTTTTGAGCTTTACATCTAATTTCACGCGTATGCCCCGCCAAGCGCCGTCCTCGAACTGCCTGAAACAACCAGTAAAAATAACCACGAAAATTGCCGAAAAACATTTCAACGCTCTTCCACGCATTGCAAAACTCGTTCCCATAAATTCTACTCGCTTGAAAGCGAGCCCGGTCGATGCGACGACACCAAGCCCGTCAGCGTCCGCCAACATAACCACACTGTTTGATTGAGTCTTTACTGGGCCGCGCGGAAAGCCACGACTTGCATCGCCCACCTGTTTCCAGAGTGCGTCGCCGTGGCTGCGTAGGAACCTGCCGATGTCGCGATTTTATCTTCCGTAATATTGCCGTAGGAGAGGTCCCGCACGCTAAAACCGGACCCGCCTGCTGTCACCGAGTCATCGGAAACGCCAGCTCCGAAAACCAAGTCGTTGGGCGAAGTGGTCGTGACAGAGCCGCTGTTGAGCGAAGAAGAGGCGCCAACCGCCGACGAAGTGACATCTACCGGATTCGTCTTGCTGATGCCCGCATATTCGTGGACGTATAACACCCCAAATGAATTCACCGACGTTCGAAACGTTGCTGTGATCACATCGGAGCCGCCGGCGACGTTCGACGCATAAAACACTTGGGCGCTGTACCCGCTGCCCCAAGTCAATGGCGACCCAACGTTCGTATATGAATTGCCTCGAGAATCCGTAATGGCAACACTGTTGGTGTTGTTCCAGATCGCGTAAACCACGATGGTATTACCGGCTACGGTGGGGGCATCAAGGGTCGCCGAAACGGTGGACCCGTTCGTGATCTGATTTCGCGAGACTTGCACAATAGAAGGTGACGTAGCTGGAGTCGAAACCGTAGAGGCATTCAGTTGCAACGACTGAGCCGACACATTGTTCGAACTGTCAAATGCCGAAACCGTGTAGGTGTATGCCGTCGACGCAGACAAACCCCCATCCGTATACGTTGTCGCGGAGGTTGTCCCAACTTGTGCGCCGTCGCGGAAGATTCGATACCCGGCAACACCTGTATCGTCATTCGAAGCTGACCAACTAACCGTCAACGAAGTTGAGGTTGTGCTGGATAGCCTCAAATTCGAAGGAATCGATGGCGCTGTTGTATCGCCCGCGCCGGATGTTCCGGCGGTCACCGGAGATGACAGCGCTGACGAATTCCCGGCGGCGTCCACGGCTGCCACGGCGTACGCGTATTGAATTCCTGGCGAAGCCGCTCGATCTGAGAAGCCCGCGGTGGATGTGGTTCCAATCTGTGAGCTATTGCGAAATACTTTGTAGCCGGTTACTGCAACATTGTCGCTCGATGCCGACCACATCAAATCAATCTGCGACGATGACACAGCATTCGCAGCGAGATTCTGCGGCGTTGAAGGCGCGACCGTGTCGGCTGTCAACGAGTCCGAGGCTGTGAAACTGGTGAATCCGTAATCTTTACTGCGCCCCGAACCCTCGGTGAGGTAGAAACCCATGCCAGGATTTCCAGTTTTAAAAGTGTTGTCCGTAACGGTCGCAACTTGCGTCCCGTTTATGTAAACCTTGATGACATTTCCGATGATTGTCGCTTTTACAACATCGCCAGTCTTAACACCGTACTGGGATCCATCCTGGGCCCACAAGTAAGTGAAGTTGCCGAGCGGCCCGTTCCATCTGACAATCTGCGAATACGCATTGTTTGTCTTCGAACAGCGAAAATTAATTTCATACCCCGTGTTGCTGTGTGCGGAAATCGTGCTTCGTAACCGAAGCTCGACCTCCTCAAATACGCTGTCTGTCTGGTTGACGCTGTATACCGTAGCCTGCGCCATCTGATCCGGCCCCCAACTTCCCGCCAGAATTGCGGTCGGATCTGCATATGAGCCGATATTTGTGCCGTACGCGAGACCAGATGCCGTTGCCACGTCTCCCCAATCCACACCGACCGCACGACCATTGGTCCAATTAGCTCCCTCCGAAATAGGATTTTCAGTAGCGGGAAAATTGGTTACATAAGGTCTCTGACTTACCGCGCCAGTCGAAGCGTTAATCGATGCCGAGGTTGCCGAGTTGTTACCCGACCCGTCATAGGCAGACACCGAGTACGCGTACGTCGTGGACCCAGCTAGCCCCGAGTCGGCATAGGATGTGCCAGCCGAGGTGCCGACAAGCGCACCATTACGAAAGACTTTGTAGCCCGCCACTCCAATATTGTCCGTGCTGGCATTCCAGGCTAATGAAATCGTGGATGACGATGTTCCTGTGACATGGAGGCTGCCCGGAACGGTTGGAGACACCGTGTCGCTTGATGCCAACGTCGTCGCCGACGCCGATGACGACTGTGCAGAGTTGTTCCCAGCAGGATCATACGCGGACACCGTGTACGAATACGTGGTGGACGGTACCAACGAACCATCGGTCCATGACGTCGTTCCCGCTGCCGTTGTGCCTATCCGAGTTCCGTTACGATAAACGCCATAGTAGAGCTCGTTCGCCGCATTGCCCGCATCGGTCGAAGCATTCCACGAAAGAGAAACCTGCGACGACGAAATCGCGACGGCCGATAAGCCAGCAGGTATGCTCGGGACGGTCGAATCAGCCGGCGAGGCAGCCGAACCTTTGAACGCAACCACCTGCATTGCCCAAGCTCCGCCCGCATTGTTGGCGGTAGCGCTGTATGTCCCTTTTGCGGAAACCCGGTCCTCGGTAAGATTTCCCTGCGTCACCGACCTTGTTGAGTAACCGGGGCTGGCGCTTGTCACAGTCGATGCCGACACACCTCCAGCAAAGATCAGGTCGAGATCGTTAGTGGTATTGATAGAACCACTACTCAAAGAACCTGAACTCCCGGACGATGCCGCACTCACGTCAACCGGCCCCGTGGAACGAATTCCCGAGTATTCATGCGCGTACACAATCCCAAATGACTGGATGCGTCGTGAGAAATTCACAGTCACCGTGTTCGGTCCGCTTGCGCGATTGATTGCGTAAAAGGTCTGGACACTATTTCTGTTGTTGCTCCACCGCGTAGGCCCAATCGCGCTGGCATAGATGTTGCCAAGAGAATCGGAAACGGATGCGCCCGACGTGTTGTCCCAAACCAGGTATACGACGAATAGATTGCCGGCAGTGGTTTGCGCAGAAAACGTCGTCCGGCTCGTGCTTCCGAAAGTGATTTGAGAATCCCGTTCCTGCACAAAGGTCGGTTGAGCCGCGCCACTAGCTACACTTGTAAGAAAGCAAATAACCAATAGGACGAGGGCTGTGTACGCAGCGCGGGAAGAGGAGGTTGGAAAGCGCCTACTGGCACCTCCTGGAATGCTTCGACGCTGCCATTGATATGCCATATGCAGGTAAAGAGGTAAAACTGAAGGCCGAACGTCGTGACTTCTAACTTCACTGACGGGTACCCGTGCTTGCCTCTTATATGGCTCGCAGCGTTTCACTCAAGCTAGTCGCTGTAGTAATCAGCGGCAATACAGTCTTCACTCTAGTTCCGAAACAGAAAATGCTAACGGCCTAAGTAGTTACGCTTAGTGATTGAGCTTTCACTTTCACGATTGCGCGTAACGACAGTGCGAGCCACACCGACGCTTAGTGCGACCCAAAAGTATTTTCGAAAAGGCACACTGCGTTCGCTGCCGGTGATTTGTTTCTCTAGATGGGCGGTTGGAACGTTTTTCAGCTATCTTTGCGATACAGAAGATTGCGCATGGCTTCCCTGCGCGCTTCGTTTGCTTCACTGTCGGACCGGCGTTGCACCGCGTCCTTTTTATCTTTTCCTGCTTGCTCTTCCGATTCCGGCGCGCTGCATTCTGGACAACGATTCGCAAACCCCGGCTTGTCCGGTTTTAATTCAAACTCTTCAGAACAGATGCTGCAAATCTTGATGGGGAACGCCATCGCAAACTCCCGGTAGTGGTGTCCCTCCATGATAATCGATGAAATTTGAACGCGCATCCCGCCGCGGATGCGCGACGGGACCGAGCGTCACTTGAATAACAATCCGGTGACCTATTAATAAGCGGCGACACCAATAACGAAATGTACGCCGCCGCAGCTCCACCTCAATCAATCTTTTGCGGATGCGCAACCTCCCATCTGCGCATGTTCTTTCGCGACTCGTCGAAGATTCGTATGTAATTGTCCTTTGCGACCTGGCTCGTAAGGGCTGGGCCCAATTCCTTCCAAAGCGCCCCCCAGACGTCGTAGTTTTTCTTCACCACTTCCCAATCGCTCGTGGCAGCCTGATCACTTCCATACATGAAACGGTTCGGATATTTTCGTATGAGGTCTGCCGTCATCTTCAAATGCTCCGGAGTGTCAATCACATGCGACGCCACGACCGATCCCCACGACATGTCAATGTAAACGTGACTAAACGCCGGATCCGCCAACATCTCATCAAGATATGTCCAGTGCTCAGGGTACGGTGTCACGTTACGGCCATTCCCCATGAAGTGCGCCCAGATCACCGGTGCTTTCGGATGTTTCTTCAGAAATGTTTTGAAGGCATCCAGGTACTGAGGCTTCGGCGCGGCACCTTTAAAAATCATCTGCGCCGCAGGATCGCCCATCAGCGCGAGGTTGCCCGGTGTGTCGTGATCGCAATGGACGACTGCGACCGCGCCCATCTCTCCAATCACATCAAAAATCGTATCAATGGACGGACTGTATAAACTCGGCGGGCCGCCCGCAATTTTTTCAGAGAATTCTTGTTTCTTGAAATGGATCTCGCCAAAACCGCTCCACACGCCCGGATACAACTGAACCATCTGCTTGATGTAGTCTGCCGCGCGAGCGTCTTTCAGATTGAACGCACTCATGAGCGGATCGACACGGGCGCGATCTTGTGGCGAAAGGGCCAGAACTTTATGCGCGACCAGCACATCCTGCAGCGTGTTGTAGTACAGCACCTGACCGTCTGTCTGTGTGTAGTAAACAGGAGCGAAGTCGCGGTCGACTAAAGGGTCATGGGCCACCGTGACCGCGAGTGCCATGAGAGTACTGCGGCACACGTGGTAATCCATCATCTTCACAATGTCGGCGAGTCGCGGACCCTGAGCGACAAAATCTTGGATGTGAAAGTGTTCATCGTTGTATAGGCACGTACTGGCGCTCTGCGCAACCATTTCCTGCGGCGCGATGAAGACAACAAGCACAACAGCCAATACGGCATGAACACTGAAAGCAAATCGCATAACGAGACACACCTCTTCCCCAAGTTTTTTAAACGAACCACGTCCAACATATCGGGGGCTGTCGTGCGATTCGTCACGCAATTGTCACGATCGAGTCAATTTTCATCCGGCGTCGAAAGAAGCAACCTCCCCTAAGTTGTGTCGAAATGAACTGCAGCCCGACGAGAAATTCCTGCCACACCCGTCCTCCGCACATCCATTCGTTTACCTTCTCTGTTATCTTTTCCTGCTACCTATTCATTCCAAGACACGCATGTCGGGGAACTCTATGCGAAGACTTTTATTGCAGTTCGCGATTCTCTTTCTCTCTTGCATCTGCTATGCACAGCACAACACCATCATCGTGCGTCCCAAGCCCATCAACGAAGTACTCCGAAATCCGAACATGGGAATCACCACGTTCAATCGTTTCAACGGGCAAGATACCAATCCCGCGCTCGAATGGTCTGAACTAGGGCCGGTCACGAAACTCCCGCAAGCCGCCACCAAGCCCGATTTCCCGGACACTACAATCGCCTATCTTCGTTGGTACTGGACTGCGCTCGAACCGGAGCAGGGGAAATATCGTTGGGACATCCTAGACCTCGCTCTGCAGGAAGCACGCGCGCACGGGCAGACGCTGGCGATCCGGCTCATGCCTTATTCCAACAAAGATCCTCTGCCCGAGTGGTATCAGAAATCCGGCGCGCACCGCTCCAATAAACCAACTGACAAAGACGGCGCAATTTGGCAACCCGACTTCTCGGATCCGCTCTTCCTCAAGTTTTGGGGTGAGCTAGTAGCCGAAGCCGGCAAACGCTATAACGGAAATCCATATCTCGACAGCGTCGACATTTCTTCGGTGGGCTATTGGGGCGAAGGCTGGAGTCCGTACATGCCCGCATTCCAGTACCAGAAAGCGCTGATCGACATCTGGTTCGACGCTTTCCCCAACACAACGCTTCTGATGAATTTCGACGAACCGCAGGCCCTCACCTATGGAACGTCGCGCGGCGCTGGATGGCGCCTCGACTGTCTCGGAGATCTCCGTGTGAAATCCGACAACCCTTATTTTCAACCCGAGATGCTGGACATCTACCCGCAGCAAGTCGTTCGTTCCGGTATCCAGGATGTCTGGCAGAAACGTCCCGTTTCTCTGGAGGTCTGCGGCACAGTTTCCGAGTGGAAGAGAGATCACTTTGATCTGAACTACATTCTCGAGCAAGCCCTCCGTTGGCACGTCACGTCCGTGAACTTGAAGTCCTCCCCCATCCCGGCTGAATGGAAACTCGACTTCGAGACCTTCCAGAAAAAGATCGGATACCGCTTCTTGCTACGCCGCCTCGAATTTCCGAAGACCGTCGTTGCTGGATCAATGATGCCGATCGCGATGTGGTGGCTGAACGCCGGCGTAGCTCCCCCCTATACCAACTACCCGCTCGCAGTCCAATTGCGGTCCGCGAAAAACAGCACGGTCATCAACGTTCCTGTGGACGTCACGAAGTGGCTTCCCGGTGATGCAGTCTTCGACGGAAGTCTCTTCGTTCCTTACGATCTACCGGACGACACCTACGATTTTCGCGTAGCCATGGTCGATCCCAGGACAAATAAACCCGCTGTGCGCTTCGCCATCGAAGGACGCGATCCCGACGGCTGGTACTCCGAAGGACAAATCCGCGTGACGTCGCAACCGGACTCCAACTCCAAGTAGCGACGCACTCACCCAATAAAGACAGTAGTGAGGAACGTTTAATGACTTGGATCAAAACTGTTTCAATGTCTGACGCTAGCGAAGAACTGCTGCGCGCGCTTGAGGGTCAAAGGGGACTCTTCCCAGTCGAATATGCAACACCTGTGCATCCCGTCGAAGAAGGCGGCGCACAGATTGTCGAGTCGCACAGCCTTATACCCCAAGCTCTCTACCACGCGTTCGCAACCTTCGGAGTGTTGATGTCGCCAGACCTTCCGCTTTCCAGGCGACAACACGAAATCATCACCACGGTTGTGTCTGTAACAAACAGGTGCGTCTATTGAATCGAATCCCACGCAGAGTTTCTGCGTCGCGTAACGTTGGACGAAAGCTTAGTTCGCGCACTCGAGACCGACTACACAAAGGCCTCGCTGACCGTGCCGGAGAAAACGATGGTGGAGTACGTAATACAGCTGACGCGGGACGCGACCAAGATCAGTCCCGCTCATCACGAACGCCTCCGCGAGGTGGGCTTCGATGACAGAGGTATCTTGCAAATCACGTTGATCGCGTCATGGTTCAACTACATCAATCGCGTCGCTGACTCTCTCGGCGTTGGAAGACACCCTTGAGTCTCGCCGCCTCTCAACAGAGCCCGGATGCCCTGCAAAACCATCCGCCGCACAGCCTGAGCGAGTCTGATCCCGGGTACTACGGGTGGCGCGTGGCTCTGGCAGCCTGCTTTGGCGTCATGGCAGGATTCGGCTCGCTCTTCGTTTATACCTTCGCAGCTTTCGTCAAACCCCTGGGCGCCGAATTTGGATGGAGCCGCGAAGTCGTATCACGCGGCTTCGGGTTTGCAGCCATCACCTTGGGCGCATGTTCGCCCTTATTGGGCCGCTGGATTGACCGTTACGGCCCTCGACGCATCATTCTTCCCTGCATGACGGTTTTTGGATGTGGCGTCGCCTCCCTGGCACTCTTGCGATCCCAAGTCTGGCAGTTCTACGTCACCTGCATCGTGTTGGGTGCGGTTGGCAACGGTGCAGCTCATCTCGCTTACTCGCGATCGATTTCTACGTGGTTTCAACGGCGTTTGGGGATGGCTCTCGCTTTCGTGATGGTAGGTGCAGGCTTGGGTGCCATGATTCTCCCCGTCGTTGCTCAAACCATCATCACCCACTCCGGATGGCGCGCCGCGTACTTATCACTGGGGTGCATTGCGCTACTACTCGGACTTCCGCTCAGTTGGCGCTATGTCCGCGAACGAGGCCCCGTCGAAAACCCTGCTGCGCTCGTTGAACATTCCGGAAAAACATGGCAACAAGGCTTACAGTCTTTTCCGTTCTGGATCGTCGTCGCTGTTCTTTGCGTGAGTTCGATAAGCATGAACGGGGCAATCACGCAGATGTCCGCATTACTTACGGATCGAGGGATCACGGCCAAACAGGCTGCGCTGTGCGCCTCCATGCTTGGTGGTTCAAGTTTGTTGGGCCGAGTGGTTGTGGGATGGTTGCTGGACCGATTTTTTGGCGCACGCGTCGCACTTCTGGTAAACCTCGTCACTGCCGCAGGCGTTTTCCTGCTCGCCCGCGCAAATAGTTTCTCCGCTGGGTGCGCGGCGGCCGCACTCATCGGCGTTGGAGCTGGCGGCGAAGCCGCGATTACGCCCTATTTGCTGACTCGTTATTTTGGCCTGCGTTCTTTTTCTACGTTGTACGGTCTAACGTGGTCCTTCTATGCTGCTTCCGCAGCGGTTGGTCCAGTGATACTAGGCCGCGCCTTTGATTCAACCGGCTCCTACTCTTCCTTGCTAGTCGCCTTGGCCGCCGCGCTGGCAGCGGCGGCCGCCATGAATCTCTTGCTTCCAAGGTATTCGACCATCGCACAAGCTATTGAACCGTAAATGTTCCCGGCCCGCTGGCAACTCCTCCTGCCGTCGTAACAGCGACCTTGCCCGTCTTCGCCGCTGCTGGAACCGTCGCCGTCACTTGAGTATCCGAATTCACAGTGAAGGCCGTGGCTTTTACTCCACCGAAACTGACTGCTGTCGCCTGCTTCAGGCTCATGCCCGTGACCACGACCTGTGCTCCTACCTTGCCGGCCTTAGGATTGAAACCCGAAACTGTCGGTAAAACTTTGTAGGTCTGGGGCGACACCAGATTTCCGCCAGGCTCGAGTACGGTGACCGGGCCGGTCGTTGCGCCTGCCACTACCTTCGCCGTCATGAACGTATCGTTAGCCGCCACGAATGTTCCTGCCCCCGCTCCGAATTTCACTCCGGTCGCGTTTGAAAATCCTTGCCCCAGAATGTTCGCAGAAGCTCCAACTTTGCCCGACCAAATTACGAAGACGGAAACAAACGCCTTGAGGTGATTGTCAAAGCTGTACACCACTCCCGAGTCGGCCGGGCCACCAGCCGTCGTGAGCCCATAAATCTTGCCATTCGTGTGCAGCAGTGGCGCAGATTCCGGATCCCATCCAGTCGCCTTGGCAAAGTCGTGCAGCACCGCGAAGGTTGTACCAGTTGTATTGACTTTGAACAGCGTCCCGCGCGTGCCCGCACCACCTTTTTGACAGACGCCATACAGAAATCCATCGCTGCCTTGCACCAACGAAGACGTCAACGCATATCCGCTCGCGGGCGCCGTATTGCTGAAATTTTTTATGACTTTGTAGGCCCCGCCCGTGGTCAATTGATAGACCACCCCCCCGTTGGGGGATGTTCCGCCCAGATAGGTCGTTCCGTAGAGTTTCTTGTCGCTGCCTTGCACCAGGCCGCCAATTGGGAAACCTCCGGTGGCGTCGGTGAAGTTATGGAGAATTTTTAGCTTGCCGGCAGTCGTGACTTGGAAGGCCGTCCCCCGCGCAAATGTTCCGCCATACTGAGTTGTGCCATAAAGCTTCCCGTCCGCGCCCAGAACCAAGATGGACTGGCTCAACGCCGGTAGCGTTGCGATCACCGTGAAAGCGCCCGATGGCGTCAACCGGTAGATGGCGAACTTAGTACCCGATCCAGTTCCACCGTAAAGGTTTCCGTCAGGAGCCTGCACTGGCGGCGTGCGTGGAAAACCGCCATCGTTGCCATTTGTGAAGCTGTACAGCACAGTCGGAGTACCGCCCGCCGCGCTGATCTTGAAAATCACGCCAGCGTTGTTGGCTCCCCCATTCACCGTCGATCCGTAGAAGTTGCCGTCGAAACCCAGGCTTAGCCCGCTTTGAGGGTTCGAGCCGTGCGGTCCGTCGAAATTAAACAGGACGGTTTGTGCGCCGGATGGCGTCACCATGAAAACGTTCCCACGCGATGCCGCGCCGGTACCTGCGATCGCAGTCCCGTACATGTTGCCATCACGCCCCTGCGCTAGTACCTGCGGAAACGTGGAGCAGCACCCGTGTGGCCCGTCAAAGTTGTAGATGTTGTTGTAGGTCTGCCCATGCAGAGCAGCGCTCAACAGCAACAGCGTAACGATCTTCGCGAAATAGTGCGGCCCATTCCATTGCGATCTCATTAACCACTCCTGAGCATAAATTTGTCGGACTCGGCCTGCTCAAACGCCACGCAAATCCGGCACTTGAAATCTGGCCGCACGCACAACCCAGCTAATGTTGGCCAGCCTCAGCCTGCCGCGAGACTTTGGCGCGGCGTCAGTCGCTAGTCAATTCGCCCAGGATGAGTTTTGAATGAGTTTTGTCTGAGGGACGTAAGCTTAAGTAAATACAGAATCGAACTGTCGTCGAATGAACGCGAGCAACCCAGCTGACCACACGGTCCATTCACCGTGTTAGTAAACATTCGTTGTTCAATCACCTGTTTCGACCTGCAGTAGAATCAACCCTGCTGATCCCCAAGGAGTCTCATGCGCCTTCTGCTGCTGACCGTCGTCCTGGCCCTCTGTTGCTGCACGTTCGCTGCTGCTCAATTCGACGACATCATTAAAAAGGCTGGCGAGACCCTTACCCACGGAAGCACTTCGGGCTTAAGCGATGACAAAATTACCGCTGGTCTGAAGCAGGCACTGCAATTGAGCACCGGAAAGGCAGTCTCCCTCACAGGTAGACCAGATGGCTTTCTCAAAAACCAGGCAATAAAGATTTTGCTGCCGTCCAAACTCCAGACGATCGGCAAAGGGATGCGCATGCTTGGCATGGGCGCCAAGGTCGACGAACTCGAGGTTGGCATGAACCGCGCCGCCGAGCAGGCCGCACCTCAGGCAAAACAGATCTTCCTCGCTGCCCTGAAGAAGATGTCTTTTGACGATGCTCGCCACATTCTCACCGGTGGCGACACGGCGGCTACCGAATACTTTCAACGCACTTCCACTCCCGATCTCACCGCCGCCTTCGCTCCCATCGTCCAGCATTCCATGGAAAATGTCGGCGTCGTCAAACAGTACGACCAGTTCATCGCCAGCGCTCCAGGTGGCAGCACTTTTGCCGGACAATTCGATCTCAACAAATACGTAGTCGGCAAAACTCTCGACGGACTCTTCCACGTGCTCGGCGAAGAGGAAAAGCAAATCCGAAAAGATCCCGCCGCTCAGACCACCGCGCTACTTAAAGAAGTGTTTGGCCGGAAATGAACTCCTGATTTCTAACTACGCTCTCGTCGCTTCGCCCGGAACATTTGCGGATTGCGCCAAACCCCTCCTCATGGAAAAATGCCGGATGCTTCGACCCGTCTTCTTTCTCCTTCTCTCCGCTCTTACGCTAGGGGCTCAGACCCTCGCGCCGCAAGCGGACCAACAACTCGCGCGCGACATCTACAAGGAATTCGTCGAAATCCAATCCGGATTCACAACCGGCGCCACAACTCCCGTGGCCGAAGCTGCAGCAGTCCGCTTAAAGGCGGCCGGCTTCCCCGATTCCGATATCTTCCTGGGCGGAGCCACACCGAAGAAATCAAATCTCGTCGTTCGTTACCACGGGACCGGCGCTGCCAAGCCGATTCTGCTTCTTGCCCACACCGACGTAGTCGAAGCCAAACGCGAGGACTGGACGACCGATCCATTTCAATTCCTCGAAAAGGACGGTTATTTCTATGGTCGCGGCACTGGCGACGACAAAGCGCAGGCAGCGATCTGGATTGCAAACCTCATTCGTTACAAGCGTGAAGGCTTCAAGCCGGATCGCGACATCATCGTCGCTCTCACCGCCGACGAGGAAGGCGGTGGTCCCTACAACGGGGTCGACTGGCTACTTAAGAATCACCGCGATCTGATCGATGCTGAGTTGGCGCTCAACGAAGGTGGATGGGGCGAGTCTTCTCATGGCAAGAAAATATCGAACGATCTTCAGGTCAGCGAAAAATACGTTCTCGATTTTAGCTTCGTAGTTCGCAATAAGGGCGGCCACAGCTCCCTGCCGGTTGCGGATAACGCGATTTATCACCTCGCCGCTGCGCTCGACCGTCTTGCACACTTTAGCTTTCCCTTGAAGACCAATGACGTTACAGCCGCCTACTTCCGAGCGATGGCAAACATCGAAACTGGAGCAATTGCCACGGAGCTTGCAAAAGTGGCGGAAGGCTCTCAGGAGGCAATGCAGAAAGTTTCCGCTGCGAGCCCCGCGTGGAACGCTACCCTTCGCACAACCTGTGTAGCAACTCAACTGGAAGGTGGCCACGCCAGAAATGCTTTGCCGCAACGCGCTGCCGCCAACGTCAACTGTCGCGTATTGCCCGAAGACTCTCCTGAATACGTTGAGGGTGAACTCAAGAAAGTAGTTGCCGATGATCAGGTCTCAATCACGGTTACCGCCAACGCCGGTAAAGGCCCGGCTTCAGCAATGCGGCCGGACGTTCTCAACGCTGTCAAAGCGGCCAGCGAATCCCTTTGGCCAGGCGTCCCAGTTGTCCCAACAATGGTCATGGGCGCAACTGACGGCAGATATCTGCGCGAAGTTGGCATTCCTACCTACGGCATTCAAGGCATTTTCTTTGACCGCGAAGACATCCGCTTCCACGGTCGAGACGAACGCGTGCCCGTGCAGTCTTTTTATGAAGGACAAACGTTCATGTATGACTTGGTAAAGGCTCTTGCGAAAACTGCAAAGTAAACATTGCCAAGGAACGCCATTGTTATGATCGCCGCTTGCTCTTTTTGACGGGAACAGTTTTCCGCGCGCGCTTCGCCTTTTTCGTCCTGGCTTTGCCTTTCGAGGTCGACTTTACAGCTTTCGCCCGAGCATTCGAGGTCAGCGCGTCAGATAACTCATACGCTTCCTGAAGCCAATCCGTGATAGGCGGCTCTACTTCATCCCGATGCTTGATCTGAACAATATGGTAGACCTTTGACTTCGAAGCGTGATCGAAGCGGCGCACCTGCGGAGCCTTTACCGTGCGGCCAAGGAACACGCAGACTTCCAGAAAGGTCCGCTTCGGACGCACGAAGAAGTAACACGACTTGCGGGAGAACATCACCGACTTGTGCGACGCGTAAATCCGTTGCTCACCAAACGACGCCGCAGTCTCGCGCAACCTTTGCCACGCGTCCTGCAGTTCTTCCGAGAGGTCTTTCATCAGCGCTTCCTCGGTCGTAGTCCAGCAGTCGTGCTGCTCCCCTTCCTCAACCAACTGCTTGCAGTGGTAACACACGCGGCCTGTCATCCTGACATTGTAGTGCTGGAGCTGTGATACCGGAGCTGTAGTGCCCGCGCACATTCGGCACGAGTCCTGCCCACCTACACCAGTGGCTGGTCAGGTTTGTAGTTGTGGCGCAGCGTCAACGAGCCATCGGAATTGACCTTCTGCCGGCACGCCCAACGCACGGGATAACGCACACCCTTGACCTCAAGCTCTGCTTTCAATCGCAGACCCTCCCATTGAGAACCCGCGGGTAGCATGAGCATGGCTTGATGAACACCGGTTGGCTTCGGATACCCCGCGTCAACGCATCCTGATACGTTGACCTTTTTGTCCTCGCTGAACACTCTCAGGCGGAGCACGCCAGGAACGGGCGCAATTCCATCGTTCGCGAGTCCGATCACCAGACCGGTAACTCCGTCACGCGCGAAAGTCCATATAAATGACGGACGAACGCGGTAGCCAATCTGCCGAGCGATCTGGTCAATCGGCTCCGGAAACTTGTCATAGTAGCTCAAGATGCTGGCCGCTGACTGGTTGTGCCAGCTCCAAAGCGACAGATAATTGACGCCGACGTCGCTCGCGTGCGAAATGATTTGCTCGTTGTAAGTGATTCCGTCTTCATCGATGCGAAGTTCCTTAGGATCACCGGTAGTGAAACCCACCTCGCAAATCGCAGCCACCCAAGGCGGACGGTAGCTCAACGCTTCGATCTGCGTGTTCTCGATGAAAATCGTGTCGGTGCGTATCCAGTTTCCGCTGCGGATCGTCCGGTCCAGCATGTCGGAGTTGCCAACATTGCTGAAATCGGGCTGCGTGTTCGTGGCCAATGGAACTTTTGTCCACTGTTCGAGTTGCGCCTCGAACATCGCGGCCCATGTTCGTTCCGCAACCAACTGGCTTGAAAAAGGATTGCCCTCGTATGGCCACGTGTGTCCTTCGCCCCAAAAGCCGTACATCATCGTGTCCATGAACTCGACCTGCGGATGGCCGTTGAGGTCAGCTGCGAGCAGCGCATTTAATTCGCGAAATGCAGACTGATATGCCGGATGATCATATTGCGGCACACGGTTGTCCTTCCGGTATCGCATTTCCGCAGGATTGCCCTTCCATTCACCCTTGAGTTTTACGTAAGGAACCTTCTTAAGGAGAAAATCCGGCATACCCGGTTCTGGGAAATCGGGATTCTCCAGCATGACTCGGAAGCCGATCCGCTTCTCGTAGCGGCGCGCAAGATCGAATGTAATCTTCCACCAGTCCGGAAAGTCCAGACGGCCAGGCTGTTTTTGTACATCGCGCCAGTTAGGTCGGATGTAGATCTTCTGCGCGAATGGGAGCTTGATCAGATCTTCCAGCGTTCGTTCCAGCGCTTGCCCCGGGACATGGAGCAGCCCCGTGTCGTCGGAGGCATACACGATCAAGCCCATCCCGTAGTTCGCAACGATGTCTCTAGATGGAGTAGTCACCATCGCTACATCGCTTTCTGGGACAACAGCACCAGGCCCATACTGTGGGAACGGACCTTGATAAAGCCGATCAGAAACGGAAGGTCCCGATCCCCAGTCGTATTTATCCCAGCTGTGTTCAGGAATAGAGGCGTTGGCGGTAGGTTTACATACACCAACTGCGATGCCAGCGGCGGTGGCAGACTTCAAGAACCTGCGTCGGTCCATGAGCGCTCCTGCAACGGCGAAAATTGATCAGGATTGCACGACACGCAAATCATAGCTCATGATCGAAACGAAAAGAAAGCATAAGAAATGATTCGTAATATTTTTAAAGCGCAGACTTGAACACAAGGCTCCGATGGGCGGAGTCGACGTTTAAGCGCGGGATTGGTCCCTTCCCCCAAAGCACTAATCCCGACTTGTTTACGGCGTTGTACATCGCGAGGTTGACGTAGGTGAGATACACCTGCGTTCCTGGCGTGGTCAAAGCGGTGGTCAGTGCAATCCTATTCCAATCGACCACCGCGTTCGTGGCCAACTACACCTGTCGTCGGTCGCAGGCAATCGATCATTTCAACGTCGAAAGGAGTTTCTTGAAGCGTGGGTCGTCGCGCAAGATATCGTAATCAGAATCCTGCTCGATCCAGTCTCGCTTGCCCCAGCCGCGGGCGAGTACACGTTCGAGGTACATCAGGGATTTTTCTTTCTGCCCTGCTTTGGCGTAAAGGCATGCCGCGCTGGTCAGGGTGGTCATATCCTCGGGATGGAGTTCGAGCGCTCGTTGGCACCATTCAAACGCGCGTTCCACCTGACCATCCTCAAAAAGCGCACCGGAGCCGAGGGAGAGCGCGCGCGCATCGGTCGGGTTGAGCATGAGTATGCGCTCGGCCCGACGGACGCCTTCTCGCGTTGCAACTCGGGATTCCTCCATTCGCCCTAGTTGCCGCAGAGACTGGCCTTGCAGCATGGCACTTTGAAAGTCTTCCTGCCGAACGTCGGCCGCCTTTCCAAACAACTCAGCCGAGCGTGCAATTTCGCCGCCGGCAAAGCAAGATCGAGCAAAGTAGTAATAGGCCTCGAAGAATGCGGGATTAAAGCGAATCGCTTCTTCAAATTCCCTGGCGGCCTCGGCGTAACGCCCTGACAGTGATAGAACGAATCCCCAGGCCGCGTGCGGTTCAGCCAGGTTAGGAGAGAGCTCGAGTGCTTTTCTGCAAGCGCGCTCGGCCAGAGAGAGGTCTTCTTCTTTAGACCCGAACCACTCGTAGAGCGTTGCGTGAGCAGCAGAGAGACATGCCCACGCAGGGCCGTACCCGGAATCAACCTCGATGGCGCGTTCAAACATCTCGCCACTGCTCTCGAGATCCGTCTGCGTCATGCGGTGCAAATAGTGGCGGCCTCGAAGGTAGTACTCGTAGGCCTCTCCGCGTGTGTGAGGCCGTAATGTCGACGGTCGCTCACTGAGAGTCGGGACCCCGCCCCGCATGGAATCGACGACTCGTTCGGCAATCTCGTCCTGGATCGCGAAAACGTCGTCAAGCACTCGATCGAAGCGTTGCGACCAGTGGTGGTAGCCCGTCGCGACTTCAATCAGTTGCACGGTGACGCGCAAGCGGTTGTCAGCTTTGCGCACGCTTCCCTCGAGTAAGCGGTCGACATTGAGATGGCGTCCTACAGACTGAACGTCGGCGCCGGGACTTCGAAACTGAAATGAGGCGGTGCGGGACGCGACTCGCAGGCCATCAATGCGAGTAAGGGCGTTGATGAGTTCTTCGGCTAATCCATCGCAGAAAAAGTCCTGATCGCCTGCAGGACTCATGTCAGCGAATGGCAGGACGGCAATGGCGGGAACCTTCGTTGCCTGCGCAGCCGCGTTGGCGGATTTTTCATCGGGCGCTTCCGTGAGTTGAGCGACGAATTGATACCCGCGCCGATGGCGAGTCTCAATAAAACGCGGCTTCTTGGCGTCGTCCGCGAGCGCTCTCCGCAGCTCCTGAACACACGACGTGAGCGCGTCGTCTCCGACCGAGACTCCATCCCAAACAAAAGTGAATAGATCTTCCTTGGTAACCGGGTGGCCGGCGCGCATCAATAGGACTTTGAGAACGGCGGCTGCTTTCGGTGTAAGCCGCAGCTCCCGCGCTCCTGACCAGAGGCGGCCAGTCTCTGTCTCGAACCGAAATTTGTCGAAGGTGAAGTTCGGCGCCATATCACCCGTTCTAGTCCCGCCCGAGAACCGGCGTTTTCCCGGAGAAATCCCGTCGCGTTCCCATGACTTCCGAAGTGTACACGCCCTATCTTTGCGGCGGACCAAAGGGGGAAAGATACCGAGATGCGTCGTCCCGCTGGCAAATTAGCACGTCTTATCGGTAGCGATCAGGCGGCCAGCAAACTCCCCAAGTAGGCCAATTCTAAACAAATCAATTAGCGATCGAGAAGGAGAAATGACGTGAAAACAATTGCGATATCGAATTACCGCAGGCTAGCTTTTGTTGCCATCCTGGCATCCTTGATTGCAGCCGGACCCATCTCGGCTTTTGCCGTTCCAAAGGCCCAAGTGTTGCGAGTTAGCGACGGAGCGACTCACACGGGCCTCTGCTGCTCGTCGTGGAATGACTCAATACGGGTCGTTGAGCCGAACTATCTGGTTCCGATCATTGTGACTTGGAGCACGGAGTATCAGAGCGCAACACCGTTTGTGGTCGGATTCAGCCTCAACGACGGCCCGTGCACGTTTTTCGGTCCCAAGTCGATCCCAGCCTTCAATCCCGGTGATTCCACGATGGCTACGATCACGTTTCAGTGGGTCATCATGCCGGGCGACTACAAACTGACACCCGGAAGAAATGTGATCCGACTCTGTGGCGGTGGAGTGTCCTCGAATACCGACACCATCACACTGGGATTCGGAACACTCACAGCACGCTTCGGAAAGTAAGCGTCTGTCCAGTTGGCGCGAACGACTTGGAGCCAACGGCTCCCGATTGGAATAAACAGCCAGGCTCGCAGGTTCGGGAGCCTGGCCTGGCGAAGCAGGATTGCAAAGTCCAATTTCATAGAGAGATGACGAAGGAGAACAAAATGTTCAATCGCATAATCGCTTTCTTGTACGGCGTTGCTTGCTATCTCGCGTTCTTGGCTGCGTTTCTGTACGCCATAGGGTTCATCGGGAACTTCCTCGTTCCGAAGTCGATTGACTCCGGCATGCAGATGTCCTTCATGAACGCTTTGGCGATCAATGCCGCTTTGCTCGGGCTCTTCGCGGTTCAACACAGCGTCATGGCCCGGCAGTGGTTTAAGCGCGCGTGGAGCCGCATCGTGCCCACATCCGTTGAGCGCAGCACCTATGTACTGTTTTCGAGTCTCGCTCTGCTCTTGTTGTTCTGGAAATGGCAGCCCATGGGCGGAGTGGTCTGGGATGTAGAGAGCGGTCTCGGGCGAGCGGCCCTTTACTCGCTATATGCCGCCGGTTGGGCGATCGTGCTTGCTGCGACATTTCTCATCAACCACTTTGATCTATTTGGATTGCGCCAGGTATGGCTACACCTGCTGGGACGCCCATACACGCAGCTTGAGTTCCGCACTCCTGGACTCTATCGCTATGTTCGCCATCCGTTATATGTGGGATGGCTGCTAGTGTTCTGGTCAGCGCCGAAGATGACATTGGCTCATCTGGTCTTTGCCGTGGCCACGACGGCCTACATTCTTATTGCCATTCAATTTGAGGAACGGGATCTGATTCGCTTTCACGCCGAATACGCGGAGTATCGCCGCCGTGTTCCCATGCTTGTGCCTTTTAACACTGCAAGGCAATCAGAAAGCTCAGCGAAACCCGGGGCGCAACGTGCCTGATGCCAGGAGGGAAAATGGTGAATGGCACATTCTCCGCAATACCAAGGCGCCGATGTCCGGACCCATGTAGCTGTTGAAATCGCAATTTTTTCGGACACTCCGCTCACCGTGATAAGAACGGCAATCGGTCGGCAGGACGAGGCTGCACACGACACGTTCGTGAGCGGGAACTACATCCTTCGCACTGATCGTCCCTGCTTGGGAACGAAAAAGGAAAAACAATCCAGCCGAGTTGTCGTTTCAAATAGCTCTGAACTTCGCGACGATGGCTGTGATGTCGTCGTGTTGTTCTTGAGCGCTGAATTGACGAACCCCATCCACAATTGCGCCCAGCAAAGCCTGGCAAGACAGCTCCCGATGTTGGCGCAGAGATTCGATCAGATACCGTTCGCCAAACTCTTCTCCGCGAAAATCAGTGGCCTCAGTGACGCCATCGGTGTAGAGAACTAGCACGTCGCCAGGAGAGAGCTCTTGCTCCCGCATTGAGCAATCCCACTCTTTGAAGAGGCCCAGCAGCGTGCTTGTTGGTTCAAGCTTCTCCACGTTGCCATTTCTTTTTAGCAAGAGGCCCGACAAATGTCCGCAATTAACGTAGCGCAATCGTCTCGTAGCGTCGTTGTAGTCAGCGAACAATAAAGATGCGAAGGCATTTTCGGTGGTGTTGTCATAGAACAAACTGTTCACCGATTTGAGCAACAGCTCAGGTTGATCGAACGCCAACGCCGACTGGCTCCTCAGTGCAGCCTGCAAATTCGCCATAAGGAGTGCTGCAGCGATTCCCTTGCCGGAAACATCTCCAATGATTAGCCCCAACCGCTCAGGTCCGAGATTCAGGAAATCGAAATAATCTCCTCCCACTTGCCGGGCTTGCAGGCAGACGCCCGCATACTCCACAGTTTTCAACTCGGGTCGAATTTGCGGAAACAGACGGGCCTGCACCTGCTTGGCGATTTCCAGTTCCTGGGCGGCGCGTCGCTCAGATTCAAGTCTCTCGGCGTGCGCCTGCCGGCGCAACTCCAGGCTTCGCCTCACCTCGTCGAACCCTTCGAGTCCAAAAGCATTTCCGTCCGGATCTTCGAAACGCGCATAGGTTCCGCCCCACCCCGGCGTTTCAGGCGCAACTAAGAAATGAACTCCACGTTCGCTCCATTCCTTGTATTTGGCGTCGACATCTTCGGTCATGAAAAGAACCCAGCGGTAGCCTCCTATGAGGTTGTATTCGGGCGCGTCAGGCTTTGGTTCAACTATCGCAAGGTTCGCGCTGCCGTCAGGAGGCGCGACTTCAATCCAGCGCTCGCCCGTCGGCAGACGTTGCTCTGTGAGCAGCTCGAGGCCCAATTGCTGCGTGTAGAAGCGCTTACTCACATCCAAATCGCGGACGAAAACGACAATGTCTTGGATGCACAGGTAGGGCTGTTCACGGTCCGAACGAAGCACGCTTCGTTCCGTCCACGTCAGAGGGGTGTTGCTGGCCATCGGCGGCGATTATAAAGGGAATTCACGTGACGTGAGTGCTGAACTCATGACGTGGCTCTACGAACCGTGGAATGCTCGGAAGACAGAACACTTACAAATAAACGCAAGGAAAATGGGTCTACGAATTGGTAGAAGCTAATCCGTCACGGTGCCGAGTGTACAGGGCTGGCTCCGTCACGACTAGAGCAAGGTCTAGATCCGTTCTTCGTAATTAGTGCAATGGCGATTTATCGACACGAACAGTTAATCCGCCGGTTGTCAGAAAAGAATACTGATTTGGTTGTTCTATTCGTCCTTTACGAGTACTCCGTGCTCAAAATGGAGCTTCCTTTTGGCGCTAGGTTCGTTCACGATCGTTTCAACGATTTCGTCTTTAACGAATCTGTAGTCGTACCGATAGACGTCGCCGTTTGCGAGCTTTTGTTCTGAAACTCTCCCATCGCGATAGCTATTCTGAACCAAGACCCTTCCACTTCCGTCGACCACGGCAGTCATGAGATAGGGGTCGAAGCCCTGCACGCGCAGAATCGGGGCGTACTCGAATCCCGTCCCGGCAGTAGTTGGTGAAATGGCGATTTCTCAGCAATCAGCATTCTCCGAGTGTTCGGATGTTCGATTCGAAGCCTTACTGAGCGCGGTCCCTACCCGCACAACACTCGTGTCTTGTTGAAGGCCGTCACGCCATCGTCACAAAATCGTCCGTGACAAATTGCAAAAGGATGACGACACGTGGACAAACTGCCCGTAGCGAAGCCCTAGGATCGCGTTTGTCTCACCCATGAGCCAAGGAAATGTTCGTCTCGGGAAATCAGACTTAGTCACCCCGGGAGGAAAAGTAACTTTAACGGAGGACGTCAAATATGAGCGGTTTCCTAAAGAATATGTTCCTAGCAGCGATCGCTGTCGCGACCTTGTCATCGATGGCAGCATCGCAAGTCAAGGTCGTTGAGTTCGATCTCCACCCGAACCCGAAGTTCCTCGCGTGTCTGGCTGCACCAGGTGGCCCGACTCCCACCGCCCACGTAACCGTGACGCGGGGAAATTTGAACGACACACTTACCATCGAGGGAGACAACATTAAACCTCATCTCGCATTCGATATGTTTACGGTCCAACGCAGCAACTTGCTTCCGAACGGCAATCCCGATGTGAGTTTCGGAGGCAGCTTTGGCATGGCTTGGTATCAGACTGATCTTCAAGCCAACGGTCAAGGTCATTTCAAGACCACGATCAAGACGGTCTTGCTGGATCAGATCTTCGGATTTGATCCTGACGCCGGTCTGGCGCCGACCAATAGCTTCCACGTTGGTTTCTGGTTCAATAATCCCAATGATGCCAACGTAAACGGCTGCACCTTCGATGTAACCAAATTCACACCCTTCAACGGGGAGCACCACGCTGGACCGGTGGCGATGATCAGTGTTCCAGACAATCAAACCAATCTCGGGCCGCTATGCACAAACCCGAACCGCGGCACCGACCCAGTAAGCTGCAATCCGTAATTTCAAGCCGGGGGCTGGGGGCACGGTCTCGCTGCCCCCTTGAACCGGTTCATTCCTTTCCGGTACGTGGCACGATGAGCTGCTGGAAGAGCGCAAGTCGTTGGTGAAAT
>Ga0207706_10000680_pt1 | contig 35686 bp, 23 predicted proteins | sample KBSC53metaG_FD_184318 | JGI IMG/M metagenome (GOLD analysis project Ga0207706, IMG submission 184318) | Corn rhizosphere microbial communities from Kellogg Biological Station, Michigan, USA - KBS C5-3 metaG (SPAdes) (version 2) | ecosystem: Host-associated > Plants > Roots > Rhizosphere > Soil ... | reverse complement strand
CTCGACGATGCGGTGGATGTCGGCCACATCGCGATCGCCGATCATCACCAGGGTTGGCACTTTGATCTCGCGCAGACGACCGACGGCAGGCGCGGGCGCGACACGCTCGCTGTCCGCGTTGACCCACACGCGCGCGTTTGCCACCGCGAGCTGGCGCAGCGTCGGGGCTAGTGCCGGGTTCTCCATAGCGGGAGCCATGTACGGGTGCTCCAGCCACAGCAGCGCCGCGCGCACCGAATCGCGCTTCGCAGCTGCAGCGGCAATCGGCCGGAAAGAGCTGTCGTTGCTCCACTCGAAGCCGCTGAGACCAGGGCCAGCGAGCACGAGCGCGTCCACCATCTCCGGGTGGGCGAGCGCAAAGTCCAGCGCAATTCGGCCTCCGAGCGACAGGCCGACAATCGATGCCCGCCTAACGCTAATCCGTTGGAGCAACGCGTGAAGGTCGTCGTGCGCCATGTAGCCCGCGGCGTCGGCGGGGCCCGATCGCCCGAATCCGCGGACGTCGTAGCGAACGACGTCGTAGTGACGGGCAAGAGCCTCGAACTGCGCATCCCACTGCTCGAGCGCCAGATTCGCGCCGCCGATGAGCACGACCGGTCGTCCCTGGCCTCGGCGCTCGAAGTAGAGCGTGGTCCCATTGACGTGCGCCAGTCCGGCCGTGGCGCCGGATGCCGTCGTCCACGTCGAGTCCGTCGCGCCTGGCGGCGCGGCGGCGCGTGACGTTTGGCCGCGCGAGCACGCGACGATCGCGACTCCTGCCGAGATCAGTTTCCAGCGTCGCATGCGCGAAACTGCGAGATCCACGCGAGCCCCGCCAGTTAGGTAGCTCCCAATTGCAGGATTCGGACATTCGTCAGCGGGGAGCATGCAGGTGCCGGCCACGCTGCGCTGGCCAGCGTTAGGCACTGACAGTGTGACACCGGCAGAGGACAGGACGAGGTTGCTTCGGACGGACACCTGGTCAGGCCAGCAAAGGCACAACCGTTGACCCAAGACACACCGCGGCAACTGCTTACGCGTTGACTCCACTCTCGGCCGCGCTCTTGCTTCGCGCGCGCGTAGTTACCGCCACAAGCTTCTCCGAGAGGTCACATGCCGCAGTCTGTACGCACCTCAACCGCGCCCCCGAGTGGACGCGTGGCCGCCGCGGCACTATGCGCCGCAGCGCTCTGCACCTCGCACGCGCAGGCTCAATTGTCCGTCGGCTCCGTCAAGATCGACGTGGGCGGAGCCGCTCAGTCGAGCGCCACAGCACGAACCATCCTTGCCGCGATCGGCGCGACGCGAGCAACGTCAGCGTCCCGCGTGCTTCCGACAGCCGAGCGGTATCTCGGAGTTCCGTATCGCTGGGGTGGGACTTCCCCAAGGACCGGCTTCGACTGCTCGGGATTCGTGCAGTATGTCTTCGCGAAGCACGGAACCCGGTTGCCGCGCACGTCGCGAGAGATGGCGTCGTCAGGTCAGCGCGTTCTTCCAAAATGGTCTGCGCTCAAGCCGGGCGACCTCGTGCTCTTCGCGGAACCGGGCGAGCGGATTAGCCACGTGGCCATCTATGCAGGTAGCCGGCGCATCATCCACGCGTCATCGAGCGGACGACGCGTGCGCTACGACGCGCTCGACACCAAGCGAGGACGATGGTTCACCCGACGAATCGTCGCCGCTCGGCGCGTTTCGCCCCGTGGCGCGGCGCTGGTGAGCGACCTGCTTGCTCAGCGCGCCATCGACGCGGTCATTCCGGGCCTTCCGCTCGACCCGCCGGATCACGCACCGTTGCCGTGACGGGCGTCATCGGTTCGCTCGATTCATGCGATCGATGCGGCCTCGCGCCTCAACCACGCGTGGCTGCAGCTCCGGGTCGGCGCTCTTCCAGAGATCCACGAACCGGCCGTAGTATTCCGTCGCATGCCTAACGTCACCGGCGTTCTCATACAGCTCGCCCAGGCGGAACAGCGTCGGCGCAAGCCAGTAGCGATCGATCAATGTGCGTCCGGTCCCGGCCATCTCGACGTACCGCGTCAGGTACACGCGAGCAGAGTCGGCGTGGCCGCCACGGTCGAACGCTTCGCCGGCGAGGAAGGGCAGGCACACGGTGCAGCCGTGCGTCGGCAGGCCGTCCGCGTCGCTGTCGCCGCGTCGGAAATAGGCAACCGCGCTGTCACTTTTCCCCTCTGCCAGAGCGATCGCACCGCGAACCCTCGCCACGAAGGTCGCAGCCTGACGACGGCCTAACGGGTCCTGCCGCCGCTCCCACGAGTCGAGCACGGCCTGCGCTTTCGCTGGAGCCCCAAGCCGCGCGTAGGTAAGGGCGAGGAAGAGGCCCTGGTCCCGGTTGAGTGGCACCGAATCCGGTGACAGCACGCTCACCGCCTTGTCGAGCGTCGCGAGACCGCGCGCGGGGTCACCTCGGAGCTCTCCGTCGATTAATGCCTGGAAGACTGCAACGCTATGGGGGCTTACTGTGTCGCCGCGCACACGCGCCTTCGCCTCGTTCACCTGGGCGTTACGACGCTCGGCTTCGCGGAGACGGCCGCGCAGCACGGCGAGCCAGACAAGTCCGTCCTGCGCACCCACGGCTCGACGCGGTTGTGACGTGTCCGCGTTCGTGCGCGCGAGCCGCTCCGCTCCATCGTACTCTCTGCGGACCCAGAGATCCTCGAAGCGGACCGGGCCGGTCGGGAAGGGCACACCGGCACGCTCGACTACCGCGATGACGGAGTCGAACGCCGCATGCCGTCCCATCTCCGTGTACATCCCTGCGACGTTCGTCAGGAGCGTCGCGTTCCCGGGGTCGGCCGCGAGCGCGACCCGGTACGCACGCTCGGCGCCCGCGTAGTCGCGGACGTCGGTGAGCGTGACCGCGAGCGAATTGGCGGCATCGACGTTCGACGAGTCGAGCTCCACCGCGCGCCGCAACGCCGGGATCGCCTTGGTCCGATCCGGCTCCGCTGCCAGGTAAAACGCGCCCTCCACATTGTACCGTTCGCGCTCGGGCAACCGATCACGCAGGCGAAATGCGGTCGCCAGCGCCACCCTCGACTGGGCGAATCGTCCGGGGCCGCCGAGCGTCTGAAGCGAGTATGCGAGCTGCACGTACGCCATCGCGAACGTGCTGTCCTGTCGGATGGCGTCGTTGAAATACTGGACCGCGGTCGGGTAGTCACCCTGGATGTCGTTGGCGCGGAGTCCAGCCGTATAGCTGCGGAGCGCACCTAACGACCCGGTCGTCACCTGGTCGAGTCGCGGCGCGTCGCGCACGGCCTTGAGCGACTCGCCGATCCTTCCACGCAGCGCCTTCGTCACGCGATCGACCGCCGGAATGAGATCGCCCGCGTCCTTCGCCGACTCACGGTACGACGCGAGCTCATCGCCCTTCTCGGCCGCCACGAGCCGCGCCGTCACGATGTAGCCGGTTCCCACTGGCGCCACGCTTCCCGCGACAACGGCTTTGGCGCCGGTGCGCTGCGCGATTTCTCGCGCCGTCATGAAGTCGATGCGCGCGGTGTCGGGACGCTTCATCTGCTCGAGCGCCGCGACGATCGCGCTCGTCGGCACGAGGTGTACGGCCTTGCTCTGCGAGAGGTTCGTGCGCACCGCCTCGGCGATCGTGGAACCCAGGGATGAATCGGCAGCGGGCGCATCGAACGCGGCGACGAGCACCTTGTCGCTCGCGGAGAGCTTGCCGGCAGCGAGCAGGGAGCCAGCGGGCCCGATGCCGAACGCACGCAGGACCATGTAGCCAACCACGAGAAGCACGAACGTGCTCACGGCGATGACGCCGCCGCGCGCCGCACGCTTCCACGAGACATGCGGGCTCGCCTTCACCGCGAGCGCCGCCATCGTCCCTTGTGCGGGCGCGAGCGTCGGCGTACCACCTGGCGTGAACGTCGGCGTCGCGGCGGCGAGACGATGCGAGACGTACTGGGTGTAGGCCGTGAACAGAATCACGGGCAGCCCGAGCGCCATGACGGCAAGCGCGCCAGGGAACACCCAGTCGGGAAGGCCGATCGCGATGATCGCCGCGCGGGCGACGATCGCGACGCCAATGAACGCAGCCGCGTACAGCCCAAGCGCGCGCCACAGCATCGCTCGACCGCCGAGGAGGATCGGCGGCATCGCTGCGCTTGGCATGGACGGCGACGCGACGGCATCGAGGCGCTCGAGCAGCTCGGTCGCGCTCGCGGGGCGTGCCGCGGGATCCTTCGCGAGGCACTGCATAGCGAGCGACGCGAGGGCCGGCGGACAGTCGGACCTGAGCTGCGCGACCGGCTTCGGCGTCTCGCTCATGTGCGCGACGAGCAGCTTGTGCGGCGGCAGGCCAGGGAAGGGTGACTGGCCCGCGAGCAGCTCGTACGCCATGCACCCGAACGCGTAGATGTCGGCGCGGTGATCGGTCGAGGGGTCACCCGCGGCCTGCTCGGGCGCCATGTAGGCCGGCGTCCCCACCGCCGTGCCGAGCTGCGTCAGCGTCGCCCCCGACGGCGCTTCTGCTGCCGCCGCGATCGCCTTGGCAATCCCGAAATCCGTGACCACGGCCGTACGCCCGGAGAGAAGCACGTTGTCCGGCTTGATGTCCCGGTGGACGACGCCCCGCTCGTGCGCATACGCGAGCGCGCGCGAGACGTCGCGCAGGATGCTCACCGCTTCGGGGATCGGGAGCGGGCCGCGCGCGAGCCGTGCACGGAGGCTTTCGCCTTCGACGAACGGCATCGTGTAGTACGGCAGTCCGTCGGTCTCGCCGGCCGAGAGCACGGGGACAATGTTGGCCTGCTGGAGCGAGGCCGCGACGCGGATCTCGCGCTCGAACCGGGTGGCCGACATGGCCGCCGCCAGCTCGGGCGAGAGCAGCTTTACGACGACTTTACGACCAAGGCGGTGCTCGTCGGCCACGAACACCTTGGACATGCCACCACCACCGAGCTCGCGCTCGAGGGTATAACTGCCAGAAAGTGACTGCTGGACGCGCGATCGGAGGTCCGCCATGTGTCCCGGGTGGTTGGCCGGCGCCAATTCTACGTCCGAATCGACTACCTGACCAACACTCGGCGTCACAAGTTGATACGTCTACGTCATACGCTTCCACCAATACTTCACGCCGACCATGCATTCACGCCGTGAATTCGTCAGGTCGATGGGAGCATCGATCGCGGCCGCATCAGTCGCTGCGGAGTCGCTCGCCGCACAGTCGGCAACCGCGCAGCGCCGCTCCGCGTCGGAACGCCTTCTCGTCGACAACCCGCTGCATCCCGCGCCGGCGCCGATCGGGTATGACCGACTGCCGCTCGAGTGGTACAAGGCGCAGTCGAAGAAGCTTCGCGACCGGGCGCGCGCGCGTGGCGCTGACGCGGTGCTCCTCCAGAGCGACACGAACCTCGTCTACTTCACCGGCTGTTTTCGCGGGAGCGGTGAGCGCACGACATGGGCGCTCCTGCCAGTGAACGAGACGGACACCGTTTACTGGTTCTCCCCGGCGATCGACCGCGACCTCATCACGTCGTGGTGGTGCACCGAGAACGACTACTACTTCTGCTATCCGCACGCCGAGGGCGGCTTCCCGAATCGCGGACAGCTCGCTCGCGGCAAGCGGGTGGATCTCTGGGAATGGGTCCTCGGCAAGCTCTCGGCGCGCGGGCTCGGGGACAAGGCCATCGCGCTCGACCGCGAGCTCGGACCATCAGCGCAGGGAACATGGAGCCGGCTGTTGCCGTCGGCGCGTGCGATCGACGTGTCGGACGACTGCCTCGCGATGCAGATGATCAAGACGCCCGAGGAGATCGCGCTCACGCAGCGCGCGTACCGGTACTTCGACCACATCCACGCGTTCGCCCGCGACTACATCCTCGAGCACGGCACGAGCACCACCGACTACCAGATCGGCCAGGCGCTGTCGTCGTACGGCATCAACCTCATGATGCGCGACGTTAGGCGCGACGGGAAACCTCACAGTGCCGTCGGCATGGATGTGACGGGGAATTACGTGCGCACCGGCGTGGCGACGGCGTACCCGCATCCCAACCAGTTCTTCCATGCGAAGGTCGAGCGTGGGAAGCCGCTCTATGTGAACTGCGACATCCTCCTCGGCGGGTACGGCGGTGAGGGCTATCGCAACTACATCCTGCTTCCGTCGACGCAGCAGCACGACCGTATGTGGCAGGTCGTCGCGGACACGGTGCAGATGATCGTCGAGGAGGCGAAGCCCGGTGCGGTCTGCTCGGAGATCGCGTACAGGGTCCACGCGTATCAGATCAAGCAGGGGATGCAGGAGTACATCTATCACCGTCCGGGACACGGGCAGGGCCAGAACTTCGTCGGGCACCAGCCGCCGTTCCTCGCCCTCGGCGATGACACGGTGATCGAGAAGGGAATGACGTTCTCCGTCGAGCCGGGCTTGTACGATGAGAAATCGGGGATCGGTATCAATCCGAGCGATCGGCTGGTCGTGCTCGAGAATCGCGCGGTGTTGATGAGCCGGATCCCATTCACCAAGGAGTGGAGCTACCTCCGCGTATGAAGATGGGTCTTCCGGGTCGTGCCGCGCTCGCGGCTTGTGTTCTGGTCGTTGCCTCTCGTCAGGCAGCGGGTCAGGGATCGGCGGCGCGTGCCGCGCAGGCGACATCGGCCACGACGTCGCGTTTCGTGCTCGACGCCGATCGGGCCCGTGATACGATCAGCCGGCACATCTACGGCCAGTTCGCGGAGCACCTCGGGCGGCTCGTGTACGACGGCGTCTGGAATCGCTCGTCACCGTCGGACGCGTGGCACATGCGCGACGATGTCGTGGATGCGCTGCGAAAGATCCGGGTGCCGAACATCCGATGGCCGGGCGGTTGTTTCACCGATTACTACCACTGGAAGGACGGCGTCGGCCCGCGTGAGTCGCGGCCGAGCGTCGTGAACAACAACTGGGGTGGTGTCACCGAAGACAACGGCGTCGGCACGCACGAGTATCTCGCACTCACAGCAGCGTTAGGCGCCGAGCCGTTCATTGTCGCCAACCTGGGGAGTGGGACGGTCCAGGAGATGCACGACTGGTGGGAGTACGTGAACCACCCGGGTTCGAGCCCGATGGCCGATCTCCGACGGCGGAATGGTCGGGACGCTCCATACAACGTTCGCTTCTGGGGGCTCGGCAACGAGGCGTGGGGATGTGGCGGCAACATGCGGCCGGAGTACTACGCTGATGAGCTCAAGCGTTATGCGAGCTTCCTGCCGTCGTACGGAAGCGTCCGCCCCTTCCTCATCGCCGTGGGTCCGTCGGACGGCGACTACAACTGGACGAAAGTCATCATGCGCGAGGCGGCGCAGGTGATCGATGGCCTCGACATGCATCACTACACGCTCGCGGGGCCGTGGTCGTCGAAGGGGAGCGCGACATCGTTCACCGAGACCCAGTGGTTCCGCTCGATGCGCAGTGCGACGGCAGTCGACGAGATGATCCGCCGTCACTCGGCCATCATGGACAAATACGATCCGCGGAAGCGGGTCGCGCTGATCGTCGGCGAGTGGGGTGCGTGGCACGATCCGGAGCCGGGCAGTCATCCCGGGTTTCTCTACCAGCAGAACACGATGCGCGACGCACTCGTCGCGGCCGCGTCGCTCGACATCTTCAATCGCCACGCCGACCGCGTGCGCGGCGCGAACATCGCGCAGATGGTCAATGTGCTGCAGGCGATGATACTGACGGACGGCAGTCGGATGTTGCTGACGCCGACGTATCACGTATTCGAGATGTACACGGTGCATCACGACGCCGTGTTGCTTCCCCTTCGTCTCTCGTCAGGCGCATGGTACGCGCTCGGCGCCGATTCGATTCACGCCGTGAGCGCGTCTGCCTCTCGAGATGCACGCGGGGTGGTGCACGTGACGATGAGCAATTTCGATCCGGTTCGGTCGCAGACGGCGGTGATCGATCTGGGCGCCGTACGCCCGTCCTCGGCAACGGGACGCATGCTAACCGGGCCGGCGATGAACAGCTACAACACGTTCGACCAGCCGGCTGTCGTGAAGCCTGTGGAGTTCACTGGGGCTCGTATCACGAGCGGCCAGCTTACGACCGTCCTGCCACCGCATTCGGTCATCGTTCTGGAGCTGCGGTAATCGAGCTCACTCGCGCAGGTCCTCGATCGTCGCGGTCGACGGCCCACGCGTCCGCTGGATTCGCACGGCGGCTTGCTCCACCTCCCGCATCACGCGGAGGATGTTGAGCCCCAAAACCTTCTTCACCTCGGCGTCCGTATACCCGCGGCGAATAAGCTCGGCGGTGAGATACGGGTATCGGGACACATCGTCGAGACCGGTCGGATGCTGCGTGAGTGAGCCGAAATCGGCCCCAATCCCCACGTGGTCGATGCCGGCGACCTTCCGGATGTGGTCGATGTGATTCGCGACTTCCTCGAGCGTGCCCGTCTCGGTTTTGAATGTGCTCAGGAAGTCCGTGAACGCCTTGGCCGATTTGTCCGGATCGTTCGGGTACATGGCTTTGAACTCGCGTTCCTTGTCCAACACGTTCGCGGCTTGCTTGGCTGCGGTCGCGTTGACGAACCCCGGATAGAAGTTCACCATCACGACCCCGCCATTCTTCGCGAGCCGTGTCAGAATGCTGTCGGGCACGTTGCGCCGGTGATCGGCAAGCGCGCGCGCCGATGAATGGCTGAAGATCACCGGCGCTTCGCTGATCCGAAGGACGTCGTCCATCGTCCCGTCGGACACGTGCGAGATGTCCACCATCATCCCGAGGCGATTCATCTCGTGCACGACCTCTTCGCCGAAGCGCGTGAGGCCGCCGTGTTTCGGTTCGTCGGTCGCGGCGTCGGCCCACGGGGTCGTGCTGCTGTGGGTCAGCGTCATGTATCGCACGCCGAGGTTGTAGAACATCCGGAGCGTACCTAACGAGTTCTCGATCGCCTGCCCGCCCTCGATCCCGATCAGCGACGCGATCTTCCCCGTCTTGTGGATTCGGACGATGTCATCCGCCGTGCGTGCGGCTTCGAGCGACGGCGATCGCTTGGTGAAGCGATCGATGATGTCGATCTCCTCGAGCGCGAACCTGGCGCCGCCTTTCTCGATGTACGACGACGGCACGTACGCGGCAAAGAACTGCCCACCGACGAGTCCCTGCTTGAGTCGCGGGATGTCCGTGTCGATCGGGAGTGTCTTGTCGGGGTCCATCTTGTCGAGATTGCCGGCAGCGCCGCCGTGAATCATCTCGGGGAGATCGTTGTGCGTGTCTATCATCGGCACTTCCCGATGTAGACGCCGAGCGTGCTCCAGCAGTGACGCCGTGTCGGCTGCTGCGGCCGGTCGGCGCTGGGCCTCGCTCGAGGACGTGACGGCGCCCAGTGAGGCGGCGAGCACGAGGAGATCGCGAAACGTGGGCATGGTCGTAACGGTATCCGGGATGAACTTCAGCGTTGCCTTCAGTGTCATTCGAGATGGTAACGACCGACGCGCGCGACGGCGAGCCGCAGAAGATCTCGGTGCGGCGGCGAGCCTTCTGTTCAAAAGACGATTTGGCGGAAGATGCTGAAAACTGCCGAATCCGGCTTTGCGCCGACGCTGGCTCTCGCAACGAGCCGGGATTGAGAAGACAGCCCGTTAGGGTTAATCCGGTCGTTTCCGCCACCTCCGCGTCAACGTTGTTCCTGGAAAAGGCTTGCCTTGCAGGGAGGTTCGTCCGGCGGTTTGTGGGATCCACCGAGCACGACTGGCGTTTCCTGGCCTCGGCGCAACCCACGTCTCGCGTTGAGGTTTGCACAACGCGAGGACATGTTCCGCGCGCAGCCCTTTGGCAGGAGGCTTCCGATGAAGTACGCGAGCAGGTTCGTCGCCAACGCGATCGTCGCCGCCGTTGCGCTCGTGCCCGGAGCAACGATCATGTCGGCGCAGGCCACCGTCGATCTCGAGAACCGCTACGCCAGCGTCGGGGCGATCATGGTCTGGCGCGTCGATGATGCAGGAAACCCCGTTGAGTTGCGTGGATTCGTAAGCGGCACCTTGATTCGCGATCGGGTCATGGTGACCGCCGGCCACTTCACCGCTCCGGCAAAGGCGCTCGGCACACTCCCGCCGTCCATCCGCATCGTCGCCAGCTTCAGCCCGACCAATGCCAAGGATCCGCAGACGTGGATCCCGGTCGCCCGACTAGCGACGCATCCCTCGATGCCTCATTGTCCGCCGCCGCCACAGTGCGACCCGACCGATGAGATTCTCGTTGCCCCGCTGGAGCCGGGGATCGCGGATGTCGGACTCGTCTTCCTCGCGCAGACTCCGCGCGGAGTCACGCCAGCGCGTTTCGCGGACTACGATGCCCTCGGCAAGTCCGAAGGAGGGCCAACGACGATCGTGGGATACGGCACGACGACACCAAGGATGCGGGATCTCCCACCGGACACCGCGTTATGGGATGGAAAGCGACGCTTCAGGACATCGATCTTGCGACGCGTCGTCGATGACACCTGGGCACTCTGGTCCATACCGAGCTACGTGTGCTCCGGCGACTCCGGGGGCGGGATTTTCTTACACAGTCCCCGCCCGGTCGGAACCGCCGGCGAGCTGCTCGCCGCGAACGTGAGCGATGGGGGACAGGACTGCCGCCGCCACAACAACAACAATCGCCTGGATACCCGCAAGATTCAGGACTGGATCAACGAGACGATACGGCAGTCGGCCACGCGGTCACTCGTCAATCCGCGCGCAACGCCACGTTAGGATCCACGCGAGCCGCTCGCAGGGCAGGGGCGAGACTGGCCACGATGGCCACCACGAGTAGAATCCCGACCACACCGGCATACGTCACCGGGTCCTTCGCAGACACCTGATAGAGGAGGGGCGACACCCTGCTCGCCAGCGCCAGAGCGACAGCCGCTCCAACCGCGAGCCCGATAATGACCACACGCACCCCTTCACCCACGACGAGCCGCAGCACCGCCCCTGCGCTCGCTCCGAGGGCGACACGCACGCCCAGCTCCCGCGTGCGCTGCGAAACGTCGTACGCCACGACGCTGTACAGGCCGATCGCCGCGACCACGAGCGCGAGCAGGCCGAAGATCGTGAACATCGTCGCACCCAGCCGCCACGAGCGCATCTGCGGCGCCACAATGCCGTCGAGCGTGCGCGTGCTCACGTACGCGAACCCTGGCACCACCTGCTGGAGCGCTCGGCGCACGGCTTCGGTCTGTCGCGCTGCATCACCGCGGGTGCGGATGAAGAGCCGCGAGTCCGGCGCCGATTCCTGCGCCGACGAGAGGTACACGTGCCGGCCAGGCCCTTCCTCGAAGCTGCCCCGGATGTCGCCCGCAATCCCCACGATGACTCGGCACGGACCAGTGGCGTCCAGCTTCACGCACTTGCCTAACGGGTCCTCCGACGGCCAGATCCTCCGGGCGGTGGCCTGGCTCACGATGGCGACCGGCTGCGCACCGGCGCGGTCGGCATCCGTGATCTGGCGACCCCGAATGATCGGCGTGCCCATAGTCTCGAAATACCCAGGACTCACCGGATCGATGTAGAAGAGATCGCGAAGCGCCGCGCTGTCGATTCCTGGCACCACGAGGTACTGGTTCCACTCGATGCTGAACGGAATCGTGAGCGTGTGCGCGGCGTGCTGCACGCCTGGCACGGTGAGCGAACGCTCGCGAAGTCGCTCCATGATCTCGATGCGTCGGGCGGAATCGATCGGCGTCCCGCGCGCCGACAGCTCCGCGACGATCACGTGCTCCGGCTGGAAGCCGAGGTCGAGCGAACGCACGTTGTGGAAGCTGCGCACGAACAGCCCGGCACCGACGAGCAGCACGACCGAGATCGCGCCCTGGAGCACGAGGAGCGCGCGACGCATCCGCGAGCCGCGAAGACTCACGCCACGTCCGCCGGTGCGGAGATCGGACACCACATCCGTTCTCGCGAGCTGCCGCATGGGCGCGAGACCCGTGATGATACCGGCCGCGAGCGCGAGCAGCACCGTCACCCCAATGACGCGCGGATCGAGCGCCGCGGCGGTCCATTCCACATCGGGCAGCAGGAAGCCGCGAAGCAGTCCGCCGCCCCATTGCGCGACGAGCACGCCGACAGCGCCGCCGAAGATCGCGAGCAGTGTGCTCTCCGAGAGCAACTGCGTGAGCAGCCGCCCGCGCGAAACGCCAACGGCGAGGCGCACCGCGATCTCGCGCCGACGACGGATCGCCCGCGCGACGAGCAGGTTCGCGACGTTCGCACAGGCCATGAGTAGCACGAGCACGGAAACGCCAACAAGCCACACGGCAACGGTCGCTTCCTGGCTACGTCGCGGACCACGGTCCTCGATGATCGACGCGAGCTCCGCCCGCGCACGCAGCGAATCAGGCCCGGGGAGCCGACCGGGCGGTTCCGTCGGACGCTGTGCCTCGAGGCTCAGTCGGTACGCGTTCGTGAAATCCGCCGATGCGGCCGCGACAGTGACGTTAGGCTTGCGCCGCACGAGCGTCTGCAGCCAGCCGACGCGGTACGATTCGCGCCAGCGATCGCCGACGCCCATCTCCGTGAAGACGTCCGCGCCACCCGCGGTGAGCGGGATGAACGCGGCAATCGACCGGAGGGAAATTCCGCTGAACCCTCGCGGTGCCACACCAATGATGGTGTAGTCGGAGCGTCCGATCCGGATCGGTTTGCCGAGCACGTCGCGGGCGCCGGCGAAATGCGACTGCCAGTAGCCGTATCCCAGGACGGCGACGGGCGTGCCTTGCGGCAACTGGTCTTCCGTCGGGGTGAAGAATCTGCCGAGCGCCGGCTGGACGCCGAACAGCGGCCAGTAGCTCGCGGTGACGAACCCAGTGCGCTCCTCGTGGGCGGCCTCGCCGCTGCCGAACACGAGCTCCGTCTCGTACTGCGCCGCGATCTGGGATGCACTGCGCGCGTTCTGGATCAGGTCCTGGTACCGACGATACGACTGGTTCGTGCCGATCATCGTGCCGAAGTTGTCGCCGTTTGCCGTGAGGTACACGCGGTGCACCTCGTCAGGCGACCGCAGGTACGCGGGCGGCTGCAGGAGCAGCCGATCGACGACGCCGAACATCGTAGCGTTCGCGCCGGTCCCGAGCGCGAGCGTGAGGACGACTGCTGCGGTGAAGCCAGGATTCTTTCGCATGCCGCGGGCGGCATAGCGAAAATCCTGCGCCCAGTTGCCAAGGAATTCGCGGAGCTCCATACGTGTCTCTCGGCGGGACGCCGAGCTCGTTAGGGTCTGACGTGCCAGCTCGACGTTTCCGAAGCGTCGGTGGGCTTCGGATCGGGCGGCGTCCGGCGACATGCCGCGCGAGGTGAGCTGCGCCACGCGCGCCTCGAGATGGAACGCGATCTCCGCATCCACATCCTGCTCGGTCAGAGCCGGACGGTGAATCGCGAGGCGGAAGAATCGGCGGGCGCGGGAGGGAAGCATCGAGGGAGTCTGCCGGTAGCGCGGCTCGGCGTTAGCGCCGCGTCACGCTGGACGTGCGGTTGCGGTTCGGGACGCGGCGGTGAGAATGCCGCTCACCATCTCCGAGTAGCGCAGCCATCGCGCGGTCTCGGCCCGGAGATGCGCGCGGCCGGCCGACGTGACGCCGTAGTACCGGGCGCGCCGGTTGTTCTCGGTGACGCCCCATTCGGCGGTGATGAGCCGGCGCTCTTCCATCCGGTGAAGGGCGTGATAGAGGGCACTGTCGTCGACGTCCAGCGCGCCGCCGGAGCTATCCTCGAGCCACGTGGTGATCTCGAAGCCGTGCATGGGTCCCCAGGACAACGCTTTGAGGACGAGCACGTCCAGCGTGCCCTTGACGAGCGCGAGCTGCTCGGCGGTAGGTGACACCTTAGAGTTTCCCCTGAAAGTCTAGGGGGAAGATGCGGGGCGGGCGGGCGGTGGTCAAGCCCGATCGACCGCCCTTACCGTTGAGCGGCCTTCCGTTTAGCTCGGTGACCTACCGCGAACCGTCCGATGTCGATGCAACGTGACCGTTGCGGTCCGGCGGCTCGACGCCCATCAGGTTGTGCACGAAGAAGTCGTTGCGCTTTCGCTCGCCGTACGGGCCGCCGCTCGTGTGACCCGCGCCGGGAATGACCAGCAGGTCGAACGCCTTGTTCGCCTTGATGAGGGCGTTCACTACCTGATACGTGGACGCGGGGTCGACGTTCGTGTCCATCTCGCCGACCACGAGCAGCAGCTTGCCCTGGAGCTTGCCCGCGTTGTCCACGTTCGACGACGCCGCGTAGTGGGGACCGAGCTCTCCCATCCACTGCTCGTTCCACCAGATCTTGTCCATGCGGTTGTCGTGGCAGCCGGCGGCGGACGCCGCAACCTTATAGAACTCCGGGTGAAACAGGAGCGCGCCCATCGAGTTCTGCCCTCCCGCGGAGGTTCCGTATATCCCCACCCGACTGATGTCGTAGTAGCGGTACTTCGCCGCCACCGCCTTGTGCCACAGGATCCGGTCGGGGAAGCCGGCGTCGCCCAGGTTCTTCCAGGCCACGTCGTGGAACGCCTTCGACCGGTTCGACGTGCCCATCCCATCCATCTGCACGACGATGAACCCGAGCTCGGCCAGCGACTGCATGGCGAGCTGGTTACTGAACGTCTTGGGCACGAAGGAGCCCTGCGGACCGGCGTAGATGTTCTCGACGACGGGATACGTTCTGGTCGAGTCGAAGTTCATGGGCCGGATGATGACGCCCCAGATCTCCGTCTTCCCATCTCGGCCTAACGCGGTGAAGACTTCAGGTGGCTTCCACCCCGTTGCGAGCAGCGCGCTCGCGTCGGCGTGCTCCAGCTCCGACACGACCTTGCCATCGCTCGCCTGCCGCAGCTGCATGACCGGCGGCAGGTCGACGCGCGAGTACAGATCCACGAAGTAGCGATGGTCCGGCGAGTAGCTGACCGCGTGATTCGCGTCGAGCGCCGGATCGGTGAGCGGCGTTAGGCCCGATCCGTCGAAGTTGATGCGATACGCGTTCACGAAGTATGGGTCCTTGCCCGCGTACATGCCGCTCGCGGTGAAGTAGATCTGCCGCTTGGTCGTGTCGACCCAATCGACGCCGCGCACGACCCACGCGCCCTTCGTGATCTGCTTCTTCACCTTGCCCGTCACGCCGTCGTACAGGTAGAGGTGATTCCACCCGTCGCGCTCCGACATCCAGACGATCTCCTTCCCATCGGCCAGGTCGAACCGGTATTTCTTGGCCGAGTACTCGAAGAACGTCGGCATCTGCTCGTCGATGACGGCTCGGGTTTTCCCGGTCGCGGCGTCGATCTCGATGACGCGATAGACCTGATGCCCGCGCTGGTTGTACTCGAACGTCACGGCGCGATTGTCCTTGCGCCACTCGAGGCCGGTGACTGCATACGCGTTCGGAAAGAGCGTGCGATCGACCACGGTCTCGGCGCGCGTCGTGACGTCGAACAGTGCTGGTGTACCCTGATCGAGGACATCGCCGGGTTTGTTGTACAGGAGCGTCGAGTGCTTCGGTTGGAGCTGATCCTCCGGCGAGGACTGGACGTAGTAAACCTCGCGGCGATAGCCTGGGCGAACCCGATACGCCGCGATGTGTTTCGAGTCCGGTGACCAGACAATGGACTGCGGGTCGTACGCGTCACCCTCCGAGCCATCGGTGCTGAGCTGCGTGACCTCCGGACTTCCGGCGGCACGGATCGCGACGTTGTAGTTCTGGACGAACGCCTCGAGCTTGCGGTCGGGTGAGACGCGCGGCCGCGCATCGGGTGCCGGCGGCGTGCCGAACAGCCCTCCGCCCACCTGACGGCGCGCGCGGAAGCTGGAATCCGGTCGCGCACGGCCGCACGTGTAGTCCGCGAGCGTGCAGCGCCAGCGCGTCGTGTCGGGTTGGGTCTCGCCTGGCCGAGGGGTGAGCGTGAACTCGATGGCGCGGCCCGAGTCGACGAACGCGAGCCTGCCTAACGGGAGCGACTTGCCGGTGACGGCTGGGCCGCCGGGGCGCTTCACTGCCGCCGCGATCGACGCCGCAAGCCGATCGTGGTCGAAGGCGGGCCGCTTCTCGAGTGTCGCCGCGTCGACGAGCATGAACGCGGAGCCGCCCTGAACCGATTTCCGGTAGACGAACTGATTGCTCGGCGCCCCGATCCAGATGGGCGCTTCGGCGGCGTCGATGACGACGCTGTCGATTCGCGCACGCAGTCCCTCGGAGCGCGCATAGTCGCCGGCGGTGCCCTGCGCGGCGGCCGGTGTGGGTAACAGCGTGAGTCCGGATGCGAGTAATGTGGAGCAGAGCACTCGAGCGAGCGCCATTCCCTGAAGCAGGTGGGCGTTTGGCCGCGAAGATCGCATTCCGGTTTCGATCCCTCGATTCGTATGAGACTGTCCATCGATCTCTCCGCCAACACTTCCAATTCTGGCGGCATCTACGATGGCACACTTTGGCGCTCCGCACGACTGGCATCCAGAACGGAGGGGTCGACCGCATGAGCAGCATAGTGGGCATTGATCCAGAACGCTCATAACTCCTCGTGCAGCGAGCGGAATGAAAGGGGAACTGCTTTTCGGGATGCTAGCGTCCCGAGCGGCGGTTCCCCAGGATGTAAAGCATGTTGCTCATGTCGCTCATGCGGTCGACCCCTCTGTTCTGGATGCCGGGTCGCACACGGAGAGTCTCCATGATTCGATGCTTCGCCGCCTTGATCGCGGCATTGGTGTGCGGTCCCACCGCCGGGCTCGCCCAAGGCTCCGTGGTCATCCGGGACGTCACGGTGATTCCGATGACGGGCGCGGGGCCCGTAGCGCGCCAGTCAGTGGTGATCCGAAATGGCCGGATTGCCGAGATGGGACCGTCCGCGCAGATCCGCATACCCGCCGAAGCGAGCATCGTCGACGGTACGGGCAAGTATCTCATTCCCGGCCTCTTCGAGATGCACGCCCACACGTCGAAGACCCGGGCGTCCGCGTTAGGTCTGTACATCGTATACGGCGTCACCACGATCCGAGACCAGGGGAGTGAGCACGCCGAGGTGCTGCGCTGGCGCCGTGAGATCCGCGACGGCTCACGTGTGGGCCCGCGGATGTTCATCGCGGGGCCATACCTGGAATCGCTCCGGAACATCCAGCGCATGCGCCGCGACCCGCCGGAGTCGCGCGTGGAGCCCTTCGAGCGCGCGCGCATTCCCATCGGCTCGCCGGCGGACGCCCGCCGCGTCATCGACTCGCTCTCCGCGCTGGAGCTCGACCACTTCAAGGTCCGCACGGTGCAGGACAGCGCCACGTATCTCGCGTTGGCGCGTGCCGCGCACGCGCACGGCAAACGGCTGGTCGGGCACTACGTCGCCGCATCGCCCGCGCTCTTCCTCGAGGCAGGGCAGGACGGCGTGGAGCACGGGTTCCCGCTCTCCTTCGACTCGCTCCCGCGCGATCGACGGCTGGCGTTCTGGCGTGAGCTCGTGAAACGCGACGTCGGTGTGGTGCCGACGCTCGTCACGGTGGTCGAGTCGGGGTTCCGGCCGCAGAGCTACTTTCAGGCGCTCGTCGCGGACACGACGGGCGCCACGCATCCGCTCCGGCCATACCTCTCGAAATTCATGATTCTCGACTGGCGCGAGCAGGTGGAGGAAGCGACCCCGGAGCGTCGTGCTTTCCTCGAGCGCGCCTGGCCCATCGGGCTCAGGCAGGTTCGCGAGCTGCGCGAGGCCGGCGTGCGGATCATGGCCGGCTCCGACGTGGCCGTCCTGAACGTCTTTCCCGGTCTTTCGCTTCACGAGGAGCTGCGGCTCTTCGTCGATTCGGTCGGCATGACCCCGATGGAGGCGCTCGCGAGCGCGACTCGAAAGCCCGCCGAGTGGCTCGGCTTGGCGGACTCGGTCGGGACGATCGGGCCGGGCAAGGTGGCCGACCTCGTTCTGCTCGATGCCGACCCACTCGCCGACATCAAGAACACGCAGCGGATCTCGGCGGTCGTGTTGCGTGGGAAGCTCTTCCGGCGGGGCGACCTCGACGCGCTGCGAGAGGCCGTGCGCGCCATGCCTGACATCCGAACGAACGACTGGGTGCGGTAGCGGACGGCGCCTAACGAGGGCGGTCGGCTGTTCTGCCGCCCAGCCACAGCAGGGCGTCGATGATCAGCCGATCCTGGACCGGATTGCCGAGCGTGTACGACAATGTCTTGTTGGTCGAGTCGTATTTGTGCTCATAGTCGATGTCGTTGTGGCCCATGTTGAAGTAGATCATGCGGTACTTCTTGTTGGTCCACACGACGGGATAGTAGCCGCTGTGCCAGATCTCGTGCGGCTTGGGACCGGTCCCCAGCGGAAAGCTGGTCGAGTCGATCGAGAGCAGAATGTCGATGTCGGGATTTTGCCGCAGGTCTTTCTCCCAGCGGTACCACTCACTCGGTGAGGATCGGAAGGTCTCTGGCAGGTTGCGAGTCGCCGGATGCGCACGGTCTTCGACTCTGAGAACCGCCGACACCGGACGCCACGTGTTACTCACGTATTGGCCGGCGCCCAGAAACGTGTCGTGGTACCAACTCCAGTTCGCCGGGTACGCGGACGGTGTCAACGCGAAGCCAGCGAAGTGAAAGCCCATCCAGGCGCCGCCGTGCTCCATGTACTGCTGGAAGGCGGCTCGTTGTGCGGGGCCTTCGGGACGCGTGTCGAGGAAGACCACGACCTGAAATTTGGATAGGAACGTCGAATCGAGATTGCTCCAGTTCGACGTGGTGTCGTAGTCGAAATGGTATTGCGCGGCGATCTTCGGAAACCAGGGCATCGCTTCCCGCACGAAGCTGATGTGCGCGTCGTCCTTCTTCGCGGTAAAGAACGCGATCACGCGAAACGCACGCGTGCTGTCCTGAGCGGTGGAGACCCGCGGCGAAACGAAGAGCGTCGCGACGACCGACGCGCCCAGGGCGAAGCGGATGGCGATACTCGTCATGCTGGTCAAGCTGCAGCGAGACAACGGACGCGTCCAGCGCTTCGGCTTTCGGGGCCGCTGCCGGCGCAGTCCTCGGCACTCTGATCGGGTGGACTGTCTACCTCGTTCGAATTAGCCCTCCCCCGCCTTGAATCACGGCCGATCAATGTGAGCGCATGCGAATGGGCTTGCGGTCGCGACTCGAAAAAGAGGAGGTATGTCGTAACGTCACCGAGACGACGTACCGCGGCACCCCCGCGGGCCATTCCTCGATCTCGACGTCGGCCGCCGGGTCCCTCAGCAGCTTCCCGACGCGCTTCCACTCGAGTTGGTCGATGAACGCGATTTGCTTGAATTCCTTCCGGTCGCCGTTAGGCGCCTGAATCTCGACCTCGCTGAGCATGCGGCCGATGTCGATGATCTTTTGACCCGCCGGGTTCGTATCGAACAGCTGGTCGATCTCGGCCCTCTCCATGTCGTCCAGCGACAGGCCGTTCTCGCGGAGGTGTGTCTCGAGCGCATGACCGGCGGAGAGGATCCCGGTCAGGCGCGGAAAGATGTCCAGGCCATAGGGTGTGGGCCGAAAGACCCCGGCCCGTTGGCGCTTGCTGCGGACATCTTCGAGTTTGGATTCGCCGATGAGGACACCGGCGTGATAGAAGGTGTATGGCATGGCGGCACGGTATGGCCTCGCCATGCCGAATGCGTCATCGAAACACAGCGCCTCACATCAAAAGGACGCGCGTCCGTCAGCGTGACCAGAGGACGCCCGACCGATCAGCTGCTGGAAAGCCGGACTCCCGCGCAGCGGATCCCACATCGGATCGAAGCGCAGGAGGTTCACCGAGACATCCGAGGGAATCGACATCAGGAAGGCCAGCCGCTTTACCGCGGAGTCGGTCTCACCAACCAGCGTCTCGACGAACGCGTAGTCCTGCTGCAGGTCCGCGCCGTCGTTCCCGTCGCGGGACACCGGCAGGATCTCCGCCGCGCGAGCCGCTTCGCGCAGCGCCTCGCCTTTGCGACCCAGCACGGCATACGTGATCGCGAGCTGCATACGCGTCCCCGCTTCGTTGGGTTCTGCCGCGACATGTCGCTCGAGGATCGTGCGCGCGGAGTCGCCGTACGCTCGCGCGCGCTCCGATTGGCCGTGCCGACGAGCCCAATCCGCGGTCCATACCATGAACTGCGCCGTGTCCCCGCGGAACAGATCAGGCGTTAGGCTGCGCAGTACGGCGCTGTCTCGCGCGGTGTATCCGATGAACAACGCCGCCCCGAACCGAAGCCGGTCGATGATCTTGCCGGCGTCAGGCAACGCCATACCGTCCGTCAGCGAACGGCGGGCGGCTGCCACATCCCCTGTCCCACTCAACATGAACGTGGCGCGGTCTGCGTAGATGCCTGCCCATCGCGGGTTCAGCGCAAGGGTGCGGTCGAGATAGCGAACCGCGTCGGGGTAGTGACGCATCGCGCCGTGGATGTTGGCGATGTTGAAGGCGAGCTGCGGCGTGCGCGGGTCGAGCTCCAATGCGCGCTCGAGGTTCGCGACTGCCTCCGGGAGGCGCCCTGAACGTCGCAGGATCGCGCCGCGGAACGCGAAGATCTCGCCATTGCCGGGCTGACGCTCGGCCGCTGTCGAGAGCTCGGCTAGCGCGCGACCGAAGTCGCGGAGTCCCCGGAAGTAGTAGATGGCTAGCGCAATGTGCGCTTCGGGGAGCTCGGGATCGAGACGCACGGCCGATTCCGCGGCAGTCCTCACGAGTGCAAGACGCCTGGCCGTCCGATCCGTGTTTGCCCAGTAGATGTCAGCGTGCGTTTTCGCGAGCCGCGCGAACGCGAGCGCGAACTTTGGATCGAGTGCGACGGCTCGCTGAAACATCTCGACGGCACGCGGCGAGTTGTTGAGGGCGTCCTCCTCCGCGGTGCGGAGTGCTTCTCCGCGCAGGAAATACGAGTAGGCCTCGAAGTTCTCCGTCGGTCGCGCCGAGATGGTCTTTCGCTCACGCGCGCCAAGCGCGATCTCGAGCGCCGTGGCCACACGCTCGCCGATCTGGCCCTCCACGTCGAACAGGTCGGCCGTCCTGGCGTCGTAATGATCAGCCCACACGGAGCTGCCGTCGCGCATCCGTACCAGCTCTACCGTCACGCGCACGCGGCGCGCTGCCGTGTCCGAGCGATCCCATCGGACGCGTCCGTCGAGCAGGTAGTCGACACCGAGCTCGCGGCCGATCTGATCGCGCGGCTTCGTCGTGTTGCGGTATTGTCGCGTGCTGCCGGGCGACATCACGCGCACCGCGGCCACGCTGGTCAGGCGGCTCGCGAGCTCGTCACTCACGCCCGTGGCGAAGTACGCATCGTCGGCTGCACCGACGTTCTCGAACGGCAGGACCGCCAACGTCGGTCCGGATGCGGGGAACGGCATCGCGCTGCCGGAGAGCTCGCCGGTTGCCGATCGGCGGAGCGCCACCACGCCGGCCGCGACGCTCACGGCTCCCAGTACCGCCGCCGCCGCGACCCACGGACGGCGCCACGCGGGCCGACGTGGGGAACGTGCCAGACCACCGGAGCCTAACGCTGGCGCGGCGGCGTTGCTCAACGCCTGAGCGAGCGCCGTCGTGCTCTGAAACCGGTCGTCAGGCCGTCGCGCGAGCGCGCGGGCCACTACGGCGTCGATCGCCGCGGGCAGGTCGGGACAGACCGCGCTCGGCGCCGGTGCGCTGCCGCGGCCTGCGACCGCGTCGAGGGATTGATCGGGAAACGGCAGCTGCCCCGTGAGCATCTCGAACGTCATGCAGCCGAGACTGTAGACATCGCTGCGCGCGTCGACGCCATCGGCGCGGGCCTGCTCTGGACTCATGTACGCGGGCGTGCCAAGCACGAATCCCGCCATGGTGAGTCCCGCGGGGAGACCCGTCACTCCCGTTAGGCGCTCGCCTCGATCCGGCTCGCCGCGGGCCGCCGCGATCGCCTTTGCCACGCCGAAGTCGGCGACCACGGCGTGTCGACCATCAATGAGCACGTTGGCGGGCTTCACGTCGCGGTGGACGACACCGTTGGCGTGCGCATAGGCGAGCGCGTCGGCGACCTCGCTGACCAGTGAGACCACGTCGGCCAACGGTAGCCGGCCCTCGCGGTCGAGCCGGCGCTGGAGCGACTCGCCTTCGATGAACGGCATCGTGAAGTACACGAGCCCGTCCGGCGATTCGCCCGCGGTCATCACCGGCACGATGTGCGGGTGGCGGAGCGATGCGGCCAGTCGCGTCTCCTGGTGGAAGCGCTCGCTGCTCAATCCTGCCCGCAACTCGGGCGGGAGCACCTTCACCACGACCCGTCGGCCGAGCCGGGTCTCCTCGGCCACGAACACGCGGCTCATCCCGCCGCCGACGAGCTCGCGCTCGATGCGGTAAGCGGTGCCTAACGCTGCCTGGAGGCGTTCGGCCAGGTCCGGGCCATCGTCGCCGGCGGCAACCGCGGGCGTCTCGAGGAAATCGCCATCGCCTTCGTACGCCGCGAGGAGCGACTCCACTTCCGCGCGAAGGTCCGCATCGGTGCCGCAGGCGTTGGCGATGAAGGCCGGCCGCTCGTCCGAGGGGCGTTCGACGGCGTCCGCAAAAATCGCGTCGATGGCGCGCCAACGTTCGGCGCTGACCGGCGCGGCCGGACGTCGGGCGGTCACGTTACGCGGTCGTGAGCTCTCGGCGGAGCCAGGCGCGAGCGGTCGTCCATTCGCGCTTCACGGTCGCCGGGGACGCATCCAGCGCCTTCGCCGTCTCCTCGATGCTCAGTCCCACGAAATAGCGGAGCTCCACCACGCGAGCCTTTCGCGCGTCCTGGGCGGCGAGGCGGTCGAGCGCCGCGTCCAGCGCGACGACGTCCACCGTCTCCTCGACGGCGGCCACCCGGTCGGCGGCACCGAGCGACAACGGTGCGGCGTTTCCGCCGCGCTTCGCTCGTTGACGCGCGCGTGCGTGGTCGACGAGCACGGACCGCATCACCATCGCGGCGACGGCCAGAAAATGCGAGCGGCTCTCGGACCCGGCACCCGGCTGGTTGACCAGCCGGACGTACGCCTCGTTGATGAGCGCCGTGGGTTGCAGCGTGTACTCATGGCGCTGATCCCGTAGAGCCTGCCGGGCCTGTTGATGCAGGATCGAGTAGACCTCGGGCACGAGCGCGTCGAGGGCCGCGCGGTCGCCGCGCCCCCAGGCATCGAGCAACTGGCTGATGGACCGAGGTGAATCGGATGCCATCGTGCGGAGCGCCGCGGAAAACCGGCGCCGCAAGACCGCGGTAGGCGCATTGGCCGCGTGCGGCGGGATTCGGCGGGCTCACACCGGCGTGAGCCGATTTCCCACCGAACGTCGACTAACCAAGATAGGAAGCGACCAATCGGCCACAACCCCCGACTCTGCAACGGATCGGCAGGCGGGTGCCTTCACACTCACATGAATCGTCCAATGACGACCGAATTCCCTCAAATCGTTCCTGCCGGTGTAGTTACGCAAGAGTTCCGGACAGTCGAATCGGTTCGCAAAGGCATCCTCGCCGGCGTCGTCGGCAACATGCTCGAATGGTATGACTTCGCCCTGTTCGGTTTCTTCGCCCCGCAGATCGGCGCGCACTTCTTCCCGGCGACCAATCCCACCGCCTCGCTGCTTGCGGCGTATGGGACGTTTGCCGCCGGATTCCTCATGCGGCCGATTGGCGGCGCCTTCTTCGGCTATATCGGTGACAAGTACGGCCGCAAACAGGCACTGCTCTGGTCAGTCCTGGCGATGGCCCTCCCGTCGTTCTGCATTGGGCTCTTGCCAAGCGAAGCGACCATCGGCCTCGTCGCACCGGTGCTGCTGCTGGTGTTCCGATTGCTGCAAGGACTCGCGGTCGGCGGCGAGTACATGGCGTCATCGGTGTTCCTCGTCGAAGGCGCTCTGCCAGGCAAGCGGGGTTTGATGGGTGCGTGGAGCCCGTTCGGCTGCTTTGCAGGGACGCTGCTTGGTTCCGCTGCTGGTCTGATCGTGAATACGGTCCTTCCGCCAACTGCCGTGATGGCGTACGGCTGGCGCATCCCCTTCCTGTTCGGGATTCTCGTCGCTCTTGGCGGCATCATCATTCGGCGCAACTTCGTCGAGAAAGTTCCGCATCAGCCGCCGGCGAAGTCGCCTATTGGCGAAGCCTTCCGGCTGCACTGGCGCACGATTGTACACCTGATTCTGCTCGTCGCCGGGCTGAGTGTCGGGTTCTACACGACCTTCGTGTACTCGGCCACGTGGCTGAAGCAGGTCGCGGGTGTCTCGGCGAAGACGGGGTTCGAGATCAACACGATCGCGATGGCGTTGTCCCTCGGCGCCGTTCTCCTGGCCGGCGGATTGAGCGATCGATTCGGGCGGCGGGCTGTGGTCGCGGTGATCACCGGCCTGCTCATGGTGGTCTCGTATCCGCTCATGGCGTGGATGGCTGGCGGCCAGTGGATCGCCGTTTTCGTAGGGCAGGTGGTCCTCTCGCTGCTCGTGTCCGCAGCCGCCGGAGTGCTGGCCTCGACGATGGCGGAGCTCGCGCCGTGGCGAGTGCGCTGCACGGTCCTCTCCATCTCGTACAACTTCGGCGTTGCCTTGCTCGGTGGGACGACGCCGCTGGTCGCCGCATGGCTCGTGTCGAGGACCGGGTTCTCGCTCGCGCCTGCCGTGTACCTGGCGATCTCCGGCGCACTGTCGTTCATCGGCGCCCTCGCGCTCCCGAGAACGATGCCCCATCGCCTCACGACCGAATTCCAGTCCGTCCGGGCGCGAACGGCTGCCCGGCCAGTCGCCTGACCATCGCCTAACGGTTGCCAATCGGCATAGAGGATACCATGACCACGCGCAGCAATCCCTACGACGTCGGGCTCGACAGGAATCCGGCGAACTACGCTCCGCTGACGCCGATCGACTTCATTGCCTGGAGCGCTCGGGTGTGTCCCAATCGCGTCGCTGTCATTCACGGCGAGCGGCGATTCTCCTGGGCCGAGACATATGCGCGATCTCGTCGACTCGCCTCGGCGCTGGTTGGAGTGGGCATAACGGGTGGCGACACCGTCGCCGCCCTGCTCTCGAACACGCCGGAGCATTACGAGGCACACTTCGGTGTACCGATGACCGGCGCGGTGCTCAACGCGCTCAATACCCGGCTCGACGCGCGCGCGATCGCGTTCATGCTCGACCATGGGGAGGCGAAAGTCCTGTTGGTCGACCGCGAGTTCTCGGCGCTCGCCACCGCGGCGTTAGGCCTGATCGAGCGGGCGCCGCTCGTGATCGGCGTGGATGATCCCGTGTACGACGGCGATGGCGACCTCCTGGGCGTGGAGTACGAGGCATTCCTGAGCCGCGGCGATCCGGAGTATGCGTGGGAGCGGCCGTCCGATGAATGGAACGCCATCGCCCTGAGCTACACATCCGGAACGACCGGCGACCCGAAGGGCGTCGTCACGCACCACCGCGGTGCCTATCTCAATGCGATTGGCAACGTGCTCGCGTGGAACATGCAGCGGTATCCGGTCTATCTCTGGACCCTGCCCATGTTCCACTGCAATGGCTGGTGTTTCCCATGGAGCATCGCCGCGCAGTCCGGCACGAACGTGTGTCTGAGAAAGGTGGAACCGGCCGCGATCTTCCGGCTGATGAAGGAGCATCGGGTGACGCACTACTGCGGCGCTCCGGTCGTTCACAACACGTTGGTGTCGGCACCCGCGGAACTGCGGGAAGGCCTCACGCACCACATGCACGCGATGGTGGCTGGCGCATCGCCTCCGGCACCCATGATCGAAGGTCTCGAGCGCATCAACATCGAGCTCACCCACACCTACGGTCTCACCGAAGTGTACGGGCCGAGCGCGGCGTGCACGAAGCAGGAGGAGTGGGAATCCCTCGAACCTAACGAGATAGCAAAGCGGAACGGACGCCAGGGCGTGCCCTACGTGCTCCAGGGCGATGCCGCCGTGCTCGATCCGATCCGGATGGAACGCGTCCCCGCCGACGGCGAAACGATGGGCGAGATCATGTTCCGCGGGAACATTGTCATGAAGGGCTACCTGAAGAACCCCGCGGCGACGCAGAAGGCGTTCGCCGGCGGCTGGTTCCATTCGGGCGACCTCGCGGTCACGCACACCGACGGCTACATGAAGATCAAGGACCGCGCGAAGGACATCATCATTTCGGGTGGCGAGAACATCTCGTCGCTCGAAGTCGAGGAGGCGCTGTTTCGGCACCCGGGCGTGTTCGCGGCCGCCGTGGTCGCGCAGCCGCACGAGAAGTGGGGCGAAACGCCGATCGCGTTCGTCGAGCTCAGGCCGGGCAAGTCCGTGTCGGAAGACGAGCTGATCGCCCACTGCTATGAACAGCTCGCGCACTTCAAGGCGCCGAAGACGATCGTGTTCGGGCCGTTGCCGAGGACGTCGACGGGCAAGGTCCAGAAGTTCATTCTGCGGGAGAGGGCCAAGTCCGTCGAGGCGATCGTCTGAATGGCACGGCTCTAACGGCGCAACCGCCTAACGGCGCGAAATCCCGAACACCGCCAATCCCGAACACCGCCAATCCCGAACACCGCCAGTCCCGAACACCGCCAATCCCAGAAGGCGCCGATCCCGAACGGCGAAACGCCGAAAAACGACGAGCGCTCTTTCGCCGTCGGCAGTTGCGGCCGTCGGGATCGGCGCTCTTTGGGATCGGCGAGTTTCGGGATTGGCGCCCTTGGGGATTGGCGCCCTTCGGGATTTCGCGCCGTTTCGGATTTCGCGCTGTTTCGGTCTGCGTGGTTCGGGCCCGACACGTCTTGCCGGGTTGGGGCTCGGTGCGGATCTTCGGCCCATGACAATCACTCGCTCGCTGTCCATCGCCGTCGCGTTCGCATGCGCAGCCCCTCCCCTCGCGCTCGCACAGCAGCAGTTCACGCTCGACCAGGTCCTCGGCGCGCCGTTCGCCAGCGACCTGGTCGCTGCGCATCAGGGGAGCTCCGTTGCCTGGATCGTGAGCCAGCGCGGCGCCCGCAACATCTGGGTCGCCGCCGGGCCATCATGGCAGCCGCGTCAGGTGACGCGATACCAGGACGATGACGGCCAGGAGATCGAGAGCCTAACGTTCACTCCAGACGGCCGATCGGTGGTGTACGTCCGCGGCGGATCATCGAACGGCACGGGCGATCGACCGAATCCGGCGCTCATTCGCGGCGGTGTCGATCAGGCAATCTGGATCGCGTCCGTCGAGCAGGGCACCCCTCGCAAGATCGCCGAGGGCTCGTCGCCAGAGCTGTCGCCGTCGGGGGACTCGCTTGCGTTCACACGCGGCGGACAGGTCTGGATCGTCCGCACGTCAGGCGACAGCGCGAAGGAGCTCACGAAGCTCCGCGGCGGGGCGTCCAATCTGCGCTGGTCGCCGGACGGCAAGCGATTGGCGTTCGTGAGCAATCGCGAGCGCCACAGCTTCGTCGGCGTCTGGGACTTCGCCGCGAGCACGCTTCGCTACATCGATCCGAGCACGGACCAGGACGGAGCGGAGATCTGGTCTCCCGACTCGAAGTCGCTCGCGTTCATCCGCACGCCATCGCAGGTGTCCGACCTCATCTTCGTGCCGGAGCGCGAGAGCCCAATTCCGTGGTCGATACGTGTCGCTGACGCGAGCACCGGGACGTCGCGTGAGGTGTGGCGTGCCAAGCCGGGGAAGGGCAGCGTCTTCCGGGAGATCGTCGCGGACGATCAGCTGTTCTGGTCGCCTAACGCGGACCGCATCGTGTTCCCGTGGGAGTCGGACGGCTGGACGCATCTGTACAGCGTGGCGCTGAGCGGTGGCCCGCCGGCGCTGCTCACACCCGGCGGGCTCGAGGTCGAGCACGTGACGGCGACGCCGGACGGCCGATCGCTCGTCTACTCCTCGAATGAGGGTGACATCGACCGGCGACACATCTGGCGGGTGGCGGTGGATGGCTCGTCGAAGCCCGCGGCGCTGACGAGCGGCAAGGGGCTCGAGTGGGGCGCGGTCGTAACGAGTGATGCGACGCTGGTGCTCCGCTCGGACGCGCGCCTGCCCGCGCGGGTGGCACGGTTGGACGGAGGCGGGCTGCGCGACCTCGAGAATGGCGGGATGCCGGACGACTTTCCAGCCGCCGCGCTGGTCGAGCCGACGCAGGTGATCCTCCGCGCCGCCGACGGCACGCCGGTGCATGCGCAGCTCTTCCTGCCGCCTAACGCCAAGGCCGGCGAGCGTCACCCGGCCGCCATCTTCTTCCACGGCGGCTCGCGGCGTCAGATGCTGCTCGGCTGGCACTACATGTATTACTACTCGAACGCGTACGCCATGAACCAGTACCTGGCGAACCGCGGGTACGTGGTGCTGTCCGTGAACTACCGCAGCGGCATCGGCTACGGGCTCGACTTCCGCGAGGCCCTCGAGTATGGCGCGGCCGGCGCGAGCGAGTATCAGGACGTCGTGGCGGCGGGGAAATACATGCGCGCCCGCGCCGACGTGGATCCGTCGCGCGTTGCGTTATGGGGTGGGTCGTACGGCGGATATCTCACCGCCATGGGGCTCGCGCGCAACTCCGACCTGTTCGCCGCGGGCGTCGATCTCCACGGCGTGCATGACTGGAACTCGGAGATCCCGAACTTCGTTCCGGCGTACGACTCACTGCACTACGCAAAGGAGTCCGCGCTGGCGTACCGCTCGTCACCGATCTCGGCGATCTCCGGGTGGCGCTCGCCCGTGCTGTTGATTCACGGCGACGATGATCGGAACGTCCCGTTCACGGAGTCGATCACGCTTGCCTACGAGCTGCGGAAGCGCGGTGTTCCGGTCGAGGAGCTCATCTTCCCGGACGAGGTGCACGACTTCCTGTTGTGGCGAAACTGGGTCAGCGCGTACCGCGCCGCGGACGAGTTCCTCGGGCGACGCCTCAAAGCCCGCGCGACCGCATCGAACACGCCCCCAGTTCCATGACAGTGATGGCGACGGCGCTCATCGCGGCGCTGGCGTGCATGCCGCTCCGGTTGTTCGGCCAGGGCTCGGCGATGACGCGGAACGACGGGCCCCCGACCCGCGACCCCTTCACCCCGGGCTTCGTCCCCAAGAAGGAGCTCCCGGACGGTCGCGTTCCGTCGCCTAACGAAGACGGCAACTTCGTCATCGGGCCGACGCATCCTCCCGCACCCGAGATGACCGTGCAGGACGGTGCGCCGCGCGGTGTGGTGCACACCTTCACCATGCGCTCGGAGGACAGCCGGATCTATCCCGGCATCGCCCGGGACTCCGGGACGTTTGGCACCGTCAGCCCCACCGACCCGGCGACGTTGATCGTGACGACGAGCCGTCCGGCTCGGTACACGCGAACGGTCGCCGTCTATGTCCCCGCGCAATATGTACCCGGCAAGGTCGCGCCGTTCATCGTCGGCGCAGACGGGCCTGACAGCGCGCTGTTCAGGGCGCTCGACAATCTCATTGCGCAGAAGCGAGTGCCGGTGATGATCGCCATCTCGATCGGCAACGGCGGCGGGGACGCGCAGGGGAGCCAGCGCGGACTGGAATACGACACCATGTCGGGTCGCTACGCCGAGTTCGTCGAGACCGAGGTGCTACCGCTGGTCGAGCGCCAATACGGCGTGCGCCTAACGAAGAATCCCGAGGGCCGCGCGACGATGGGCGGCAGCTCCGGAGGCTCCGCGGCCTTCATCATGGCGTGGTACCACCCGGAGCTCTACCATCGAGTGCTCGCCTATTCGATCACGGCGATCAACCAGCAGTGGCCGCACTCGGACGACACGCCGCACGGCGCGTGGGAGCTCCACGAGCGGCTGATCCCGACCAGCCCCGTCAAGCCGATTCGCGTCTGGCTGGCGGTCGGCGACCGGGACTTTCTCAACCCCAACGTCATGCGCGACGGGATGCACGACTGGGTGCTCGCGAGTGAGAACATGGCTCGCGTGCTGGCCGCGAAGGGGTATCGCTACCAGTACGTCTTTGCGCGCAATGCCGGGCACGTCGATCGCGCTATGCGGAACCAGACGCTTCCAGGTGCACTGGAGTGGCTCTGGCGCGGCTACGCTCAATAAGGGTCACCACGATGCAAATCATCTCTTTCGCCACGCAGGAAACGGAGTGGAAGACTCCCAGGATGGGGATCATCCTCCACACCAATGGGCAGGACAGCGGGCACCGCCTCGACTGCGAGAAGCTGTTCATGCCCGCCGAGCGTCCGTCGAGTCCCCTGGCGTGGTTCGACATGGATGGCCCGTGGTTTCAGCGAGCCCGCGACACCGCCGTGCGGCTCGAGCGCGACTCGACCGCGCTCGCGGAAGCGCACAAGAGCGGATGGCTGGTACCGAGCCGCGATGCATATTGGTTCGCTCCGGTCCCGCGACCGGGGAAGATCGTCTGCGTCGGACTGAACTACCGTGACCACGCAGCAGAGAGCGGTCTCGCGGTGCCGAAGACGCCGGTGATCTTCTCGAAGTTCTCGAGCTGCGTGATCGCGCCGGGGGAACCGGTCGTGATTCCTCCATCCAGTGCGAAGGTCGACTACGAGGCGGAGCTCGCAGTGGTGATCGGTCGCTGTGCCTGGCAAGTGACCGCCGACCGCGCGTACGATTACGTGCTCGGCTACACGGCGCTCAACGACGTGACGGCGCGCGACTTCCAGTTCGGCGATGGACAGTGGCAGCGTGGCAAGTCGTGTGACACGTTCGCCCCGATGGGCCAGACGATCGTCACGACGGACGAGATCCCCGATCCGCATTCGCTGCGCATCTCGCTCACCGTCAACGGCACCGTCATGCAGGACTCGAACACGAGTCAGCTGATCTTTGGCGTGCCGGAGCTGATCGCGTTCATCACCGACAGCATCACGCTGGAGCCGGGGGACGTGATCGCGACCGGGACGCCTGCCGGTGTCGGCTTCGCGCGGAAGCCTCCGGTGTTTCTCCAACCGGGGGACCGGATGGAGGTCAGCATCGACCGCATCGGCGGGCTGGAGAATCCTGTCGTCGCGTCGCCGGCGTCGCGTCATCAAACGCCTCAGGCTGTCGGCCCCTCGGGCGAGACGATTCCCTTCGGATGACCCACTTCTCGAGCGACGCGTTCATCGACTGGCTCCTCGATAGCGACCCGTCGATCCGCTGGCAGGTGATGCGCGACCTCACCGACACGCCGGCGCAGGTCATCGCGGCCGAGCGGGCGCGCGTTGCGTCGGAGGGCTGGGGCCTGACGCTGCTCGAGCAGCAGCGCCCCGATGGTCAATGGGGGGACGGTGTCGTCCACCCGTTCTGGTGGACGAACATGTACTCGTTGCTGTTCCTGCGCGACCTGGGAGTCGATCCTGCAAACGCGCGCGCGCGGTCGGCGATCGATCTCGTGAGGGACAATGTCACGTGGGGCCCCGAGTTCGGTAACTCCCCCTTCTTCGAGGGCGAGGTCGAGCCGTGCATCAACGGTCGAGTGGTGGCGTTAGGCGCCTATTTTGGAGTGCGGAGCGACCGGCTCGTCGATCGGCTGCTGGGCGAGGAGCTCGCGGATGGCGGGTGGAACTGCGAGGCCGAGCGAGGATCGGTGCGCTCGTCGTTCCACACGACGATCTGTGTGCTCGAGGGGCTGCTCGCGTATGAAGAAGCGTTCGGTGCGACGTCGGCGGTGACCGATGCGCGGCGGCGTGGCGAGGAGTATCTCCTCGAGCGGCGTCTGCTTCGAAGGTTGTCGACGGGCGAGATCATCAAGCCGGAGTGGACGCAGCTCGCGTTTCCGACGCTCTGGCATTACGACGTCCTGCGCGGGCTCGATTACTTCCGCGCGGCGCGCCGGCAGCCGGATGCGCGGCTCGATGAGGCCTTCGCGATCGTGCGAGAGAGACGACAGAGTGACGGCCGCTGGCTGCTCGATGTGCGACACAAGCACACACTCTACCAGGAAATGGCCGGCGAAGTCGGCGAGATCAATCGGTGGGTCACGCTGCGGGCTCGGCGGGTGCTCGATGCGCGTGCCGCGGCGCAATGAGCTGCAGATAGCTGCCGGAGACGCCAGCGTCTAACGCGGGCTCGCCCCGAGCCTGTTCACAGCGCCCGCATCGGCGGCTTCGTGCCGAGCGACAGGCAAGCGCACGCGAAACACCGTGTGTCCCGGATGCGAGCTGAAATCGAGATCGCCTTCGTGGAGGTTGACAAAGCGACGCGCGATGTCGAGTCCGAGGCCGGTGCCAAGGCCGACCGGCTTGGTGGTGAAGAACGGATCGAAGATCCGGGCGCGGTGTTCCTCCGGAATGCCAGGGCCGTCGTCCATCACTCTCACGACGACAAAATCTCCGCGCCTCGTCGCCGTCAGCGTCACAGTCCCTCCTGAGGGCGCGGCGTCGATCGCGTTGTCGATCAGTTTCTCCCACACCTGATTGAGCTGGCTGCCGACGCCATACACCGTGGGCAGGTCGCCCGACGTCTCGATCTGCACGCGCACGGACTTCGAGTGCGACTTGTTCTCCAGCATCGCAACCGTGTCGGTAAGGCCGCGCGCGACATCGATATGGTCGGGCACGCCCTCCCGGTCCATGAAGGTGAACCCTTTCACGGCGCCAACCAATGAGTGGATGCGCCCCGTCGCGGCCGTGATGTGCGCCGTGGCGTGGCGCGCGGCGGCGTCGCTTGCTGCCCAGCCGATGGCAATACCCAGCGTTTTCGCCGGTAGCATGGCGGCGATTCCGTCGAGTGCGGCGAGACTCAGGTTGGTGGCCGCCAGGGTCGACGCCGCCGCCGGATCGATGTCATGCGCAAGCAGCCAGTCGGCGAATTCGTCTTCCCGGTCCGCTGCCTCGAGCGGGCTCTTCGGAGCGCATGCGTCGTAACACATCCTCCGGACCGCATCGACGGCATCGATCTGCTCGTCGGTCAGACGTGCGCGCGCAAGCGCCCTCGACGCCGCGTTCAGGTCGTCGAGTAGTGCGGCAAGTGATCGCGCGTGGCTCGACGCTCCCGATGCCGGGTTGTTCAGCTCGTGCGCGAAGCCGGCCGCCAGGCGACCTAACGACTGCATTCGCTCGTCGTGAATCTGCGCCGCCCGGTAATCGCGCGCGCGGTCGAGCATGTGGTGTACGAACGCCGAGGCGAGGTCCGGGCACTCCCGCACGAGGTCTGTAAAGTGCGAGCGGCTCAGCACGAACAGCGTCGTGTCATCCTCGGCGACGGCCCTGCTGGGCATGGTTCGCATGCGCGAGTACGGCATGGTGCCAAGGACGTAGCCCGGTCCGACTTCCTCGAACTTGCGCAAGCTGCCTGCTGCGGGAACGTGCCCCGCAACACGTCCATCGAGTAGGATCCACATGTCGTCGGCAGGTGTCCCACTTTCAGCGATGGGCGAGCCGGCCGTGAACCGCTGCACATGTCCGCGCGCACTCAGCCACTCGAGCTGCGTTTGCGGCACGGACTTGAACAACGGGAACGACGCCAACGTGCCGACGACGTCGCGATCAGGGACCGTGACGGTGGTGGGCGGTGGTGAAGAGCCCATGCTGCATCTTGCCGATGTCGCTTCGAGAAGCGCAAGGACTTCCGTGCCGACGAGCTGCCGACCGTAGGTAGAGCATTGGAGCCGATGCGAGCTCGCCCCGAGCCCGCTTTACGAGCCCAGCACCAGCGCCTTCGTTCCGGCAACGGGCAAGCGCACACGAAACACGGTGTGCCCCGGCTGCGACGTGAAATCGAGATCGCCATTATTGCGGTCGACAAAGCGACGCGCGATGTCGAGTCCGAGCCCGGTGCCAAGGCCGACCGGCTTGGTGGTGAAGAACGGATCGAAGATTCGGGCGTGGTGCTCGCCTGGAATGCCAGCGCCGTCATCCATCACTCGCACGACGACGAAATCGCCACGCCTCGTCGCCGTCAGCGTTATGTTCCCGCCCATTGGCGCGGCGTCGATCGCGTTGTCGATCAGCTTTTCCCACACCTGATTGAGCTCGCTGCCGAACGCGAAGACAGTGGGCAGGTCTTCCGCCGTCTCGATCCGGACCCGCAGCGACTTCGAGCGCACCTTGCTCTCCAGCATGGCAACCGTGTCGGTGAGACCGCGCGCGATGTCTACGTCGTCGGGGACGTCTTCCCGGTCCATGAACGTGAACCCTTTGACCGCGGCGACCAGAGCGTGAATCCGCGCGGTCGCGGCCGCGATGTGCGCCGTGGCCTGACGGGCGGCCGCATCGCTTGCGGCCCAGCCGATGGCGACACCCACCATCTCCGCCGGCAGCACGTGGACGAGCCGCTCGAGTGCGGCCAGGCTCGCGTTGGCGCCGGCCAGTGTCGACGCCGCCGCCGGATCGATGTCATGTGCAAGCAGCCACTCGGAGAACTCCTCCTCGCGGTCCGCCAACTCCAGCGGGCTCCTCGGCGCGCACACGTCGTTACACATCCGCCGGACCGCGTCGACGGCGTCGAGTTGCTCGCGGGTCAGGCCGGCGCGCGCCAGCGCCGTCGATGCCGCGTGCAGGCCGTCCAGCAGCGGGGCGAGCGATCGCGCATGGCTCGCCGCCCCCGCTGCCGGGTTGTTCAGCTCGTGCGCGAGGCCCGCCGCCAAACGGCCTAACGACTTCATCCGCTCGTCGTGAATCTGCGCGGTTCGGTAGTCGCGCGAACGGTCGAGCATGTGGTGCACGAGAGCCGACGTGAGCTCGGGGCATTCACGAACGAGCTCCGCAAAGTGCGAGCGGCTCAGCGCGAACAGCGTCGTGTCGTCCTCGGCGACGACCCTTACAGGCACTGTCCGCAAGCGTGAGAACGGCATCGTGCCACCGACCCAGCCGGGTCCGACTTCCTGATACTTGCGCGCCGTGCCTGCGATGGGCGTGTGAGCCGCCACGCGTCCGGCGAGCACGATCCACATCTCATCGACGGGCGACCCGCTTTCGGAGATGACGGCGCCCGCCGCGAAACGCTTCGCGTGGCCGCGCGCGCCCAGCCAGTCGAGCTCCGCGCGAGGCACGGACTCGAACAGCGGCAACGACGCCATCGCGTCCACGTTGTTGTCCGCCGTCTTCACGATGTCACTCGGCTGTGCAGGGACCATGCGTGGATGTTGCCGCTGCCGATTCGAGGAGCGCAAGGCTCCCGACCGACGGGGCGCGTGGCCATTCACTCGACGCCCTGCCGCGATCATGGAACGGCCTACGCCCGGGGCATCACACAGGATCGACAGGGGGAGATCATCGTCGCCAGCGCTTTCTCGAGCTCGGTGTCGCTAGGCCATCCGGAGCGGCGGTGGTGCGCTCGCCAACCCCTTCTGCATCTCGGTGGCAACCAGGGAGTAGGCGCGCACCCACGCGGCGCGGACCGTTGGCGTGAACTGCTGGCCTAACGTGTCGACGAAAGCCTGAAGGAGTGCCGCGCCCACGCTGTCGAAGTGATGATGCAGGACACCATACCGCGTGTGCCGGCGGCCGAGCGCCGCGACGGCCGGCAGCAGCGCGTCGAGGTCATCGAGCGCCTGGACGACGACCCCGAGCGTCTGGGCGAGCTTCCACCGCTGGATCGTCATGTCGACGCCGTTGAAGAGCTGCGCCGCGCCGGCGTCGATGACGAACAGGTGGTCGTAGAACCGGGCCGAGAAGGCGTCGGAGCGCTCGGCGATCATCGACCAGGACGATCGAACGAGTCGGATCTCTTCGGGGGTCATGGAGGCGGGTCTCCGCGAACGAACGACGTCGGTCGTATCTCCTCCCTGAAGAACGCATTCGTCCGATGGAGCCGGTCATACCTCTAGCCCTTTGCCTTCCAGGCGGCGAGCACCTCCGCCTCCTTCACCGGCGAGATGCCGGCAATGGCGCCTTCGAGCGTC
>Ga0207706_10000678_pt1 | contig 35772 bp, 31 predicted proteins | sample KBSC53metaG_FD_184318 | JGI IMG/M metagenome (GOLD analysis project Ga0207706, IMG submission 184318) | Corn rhizosphere microbial communities from Kellogg Biological Station, Michigan, USA - KBS C5-3 metaG (SPAdes) (version 2) | ecosystem: Host-associated > Plants > Roots > Rhizosphere > Soil ... | reverse complement strand
CCACCGCCCCGTTCACCCGGCCCCCGTAGTCGCTCATCGACATCCCCTCGGGGATGCGGGTGCGGTCGATGGGGAAGCGGATGGTGGCCGCCTCGTTCAGCTTGCTCTCGGGCCACAGGTTGTAGGTGGCGCTCACCCCGCGCCCGGCGTAGCTCCCCACGCCGTACACCGTGGCCTCGCCCATGGCGCCCGCCGGCATCTCCACGCTGAACCCGCCGTCCATGGACATGCTCGCGCCGCGCACGGGGTCGTACACCAGCGTCTGGGACTCCCACGGCATCTCGCCGGCGGCCACGAAGCGCGCGGCCACGTGCCCCGAAGTGCCCACCGGGCTCAGCGACAGGTAGATGTCGGTGCGCCGCCCGGCCTCCAGGCGGATGGAGCGGTCCAGCCGGATGCGGCCGGCGTCGTAGTCGACCCCGCTGGCCTGCGGCGCCACCAGCTCCAGCTCGCTCATCTCGCCGGGCTTCACCAGCGCCTCGGCCACCACGCCGCCCATGTCGTTCTCCAGCTTGGTCACGCGCCACCCCGACGCGTTCTCCAGCAGGAAGCACTCGCTGCCGCTGAACAGGCGCACCCCGGTCAGGTTCATCGAGTCGGCGGCGTTCGCGTCCACGCCCAGCCGCGACACCAGGCTCACCCGCACGCGCGCCAGCTCGCCGCCCCGGCCCTCGTCGATCTCGCCCGCCGTCTGCCGGCGCACCGTGGTGCAGCCGTCGCGGCCCAGCCCCAGCCCGTTGTCGTCGCTGCACGCGGCGGCCAGCACGGCCGCGCCCAGGATCCCCGCCGCGCACAGTCGCCGCGGGAGGAGTGCGGAGCTCCTCATCGTGTCCTCGCCGGTTCAGTGTGGGTGACACCGTCTTGAGCCGGCGCGGCCTCGCATGTTCAATGCCGCATTTAATGCCGTAATTAGATGCCTTGAGGAAACGTCCCGGATGATCCGTACGAGATGATTGGAGCAGGTGAACGAGCGCTCTGCTCACGATCGATCCCCCTCCATGGTGATCCTCAACGGGTCTAAACAGATGTAGATCGGAGGCTTGGGAGGACCCAGACGCCGGGTGTCGGACCGGGACGAGAGGATGGAAAAGAGTCGTGGAAACGAACGGGGCAGGGGACGCGGTGGACGGGACATTCTGGTACCGCGCGTACGTCGCTCGGTGGACGGATCGGACAGGTGAATTCGCTGTAACGACACGCGAAGTCCGCCTGCGCGGACTACCGGCTTCGGCTCGGCCGCGACGATGGCGCGCGGAAGAGGATTTGTCCCACACTCGAAGCAGCCGCGCGAAGCGCCCCCGAGGTCCCTCTCCCAGGCTGTTTTTGGGAGAGGGACAGGCGTTCAGGACGCGACGCAGTCGCGCCTGAACGCCAGGGTGAGGGCCCGCGGCGCCAGTGCCGCGCGGTCGTGTGGTTGTTGCAGCGAATTCATTCGCCCCTCACATTGCCGGCTCTCATCCGACCTCCTCCTCCGCGCTGCCTCGTCCCGATGCCGACCGACGCCGAACTTCCGCTCGTCTCCCGCGCCCGCGCGCACCCGGACGCCGCCGCGATCGTGGACGCGGGCGGCGAGCACAGCTACGCGGCGCTGCTCGACGCGTCGGCGCGGGTGGCGGCGGCGCTGCTGGACGGCGCGGCGGAGCTGGGCGAGGCGCGGGTCTGCTTCCTCGTCCCCCCGTCGTTCGACTACGTGGCGGTGCAGTGGGGAGTGTGGCGCGCCGGCGGAATCGCGGTGCCGCTGGCCGTCTCGCACCCCCCGGCCGAGCTGGAATACGCGATCGGCGACGCGGATGCGGCCATCGTGCTCGCCGCGCCGCAATTCGCGGAGGTGCTGCGGCCGCTGGCCCAGGCGCACGGCGCGCGGTTCATCGTGACGGACGATGCGCTCGCCGCCGCGCCGGGGGATCTGCCCTCGGTGGATGAGGCCCGGCGGGCGATGATGCTGTACACCAGCGGCACCACCGGCCGGCCCAAGGGCGTGGTGTGGACACACGCGAATCTACGGGCACAGCTGGAGACGCTGACCGAGGCGTGGGGATGGAGCGCAGGCGACCGCACGCTGCTGGTGCTGCCGCTGCACCACGTGCACGGGATCGTGAACGTGCTCTCGTGCGCGCTGTGGAACGGCGCCACGTGCGAGGTGCAGGCGAAGTTCGATGCGGACGCCGTCTGGGCGCGCCTCGAGAGCGGCGCGCTGACGGTGTTCATGGCCGTGCCGACCGTCTACACGCGCCTGATCGCCGCGTGGGAGGCGGCGGAGCCCCGGCGGCGCGAGCGGATGTCCGCCGCGTGCAGGCGCCTGCGGCTGATGGTGAGCGGGTCCGCGGCGCTGCCGGTGAGCACGCTGGAGCGCTGGCGCGGGATCAGCGGCCACACGCTGCTGGAGCGCTACGGGATGACGGAGATCGGGATGGCGCTCAGCAACCCGCTGCACGGCGAGCGGCGGCCGGGGTCCGTCGGAATGCCCTTGCCTGGAGTCGAGGTGCGGCTGGTGGACGAGGACGGCGGCCCGGTGGAGCCCGGTACGCCGGGCGAGATCGAGGTGCGCGGCCCCGGCGTGTTCCTGGAGTACTGGCGCCGTCCCGAGGCCACGGCCGAGGCGTTCCGCGAGGGCCGCTGGTTCCGCACCGGCGACGTGGCGGTGGTGGAGGACGGCTACTACCGCATCCTGGGCCGCCGCAGCGTGGACATCATCAAGACCGGCGGCTTCAAGGTGAGCGCGCTGGAGATCGAGGAGGTGCTGCGGACGCACCCCCAGGTCGCCGAGTGCGCCGTGGTCGCCGTCCCCGACGACGAGTACGGCGAGCGCGTCTGCGCCGCCGTCGAGGTGCAGGGTGGCGGCGAGCTGACGCTGGACGCGCTCCTCCCCTGGGCCCGCGAGCGGCTGGCCCCCTACAAGCTCCCCCGCGCGTTGCGGGTGGTGGACGCCCTCCCGCGCAACGCCATGGGCAAGGTGATGAAGCCGGAGGTGGCGAAGGGGTTCAGCGCGGGGGGATGATCGGCGGAAGCAAATCGAACCGTTGTTGGTTCCGTCGAAGTGTGTTATGGTCAATTTAACCAGAAACAGGAGAGCACGAAATGAAATCGCTGTCACTTGCAGAGGCGAAAGCCACTCTCTCGGAACGGATCAGGGAAGTGGAAGATGGTGATCCGATCATCATTACGAGGCATGGACGCGCCGTGGCAGCGCTGGTGCGCCCGGAAGACCTTGAGCACTTGATGCGCCTGCGTGCTGCCGGGCCAAGTGCCGGGCTGATCAGTGTTGTTGGCGGTTGGGAAGGTTCCGACGAACTGGTGCGTGAGATCGAAGCTACAGGTCGGGGTGCAGGGCGCGATGTTCCAGATCTGGATTGAGCAGGATGGCTTACCTCTTTGATACGGATGCCATCTCGGAGACCCTGAAGCCCAAACCTGCTCCGGGCTACGTTTCCTGGCTGGCCAAGATATCGCGAGAAGAGCAGTTCACGAGCGTGGTAACGGTAGGAGAGCTCTACAAAGGAGCATTTCGCTCACCAGCACGCGATCGGCACATCGGAAACATCGAGCAACAGGTGCTTCCGGCTTTGACGGTTCTTCCGTACGACGTGCCGATCGCGAAACTCTTTGGCGAGGTTCGCGCTGGATTGGAGCGTGCCGGAACCCCGCTCGCCGAAGCAGACCTGCTGATCGCGTCGACGGCATTGCTTCATAATCTGGAACTGGTGACTGGGAACCTGCGTCCCTTCTCACGCGTCCCGGGTTTGCGGATCTGCCCGGTCCTTATTCACGCACGTTCTTAGACCTATTCATCAGCAGGCCTGGCGATCGCTCCGCGCACCCTCACCGCGGCGGCTCCGAGGCCGGTAGTCCGCGCAGGCGGACTTCGTGGGGTCGTTGCAGCGACTTCAGTCGCCCTGCGATACACGGCGTCCGGAGCGCATCTTGCTTGCAGTCGCCCGTCCTGAACGGCGTACGCACACGGGATCGGGCACGGGGGGATGGCTGCTTCCGGATTCGAAGGGCTGCTGACGGGCCACACGCTGGCCGGCCGCTACCACGTGGACGAGGTGATCGGCCGTGGCGGGTTCGCGGCCGTCTATCGCGCCACCGACCAGCGGCTGGGTCGCACGGTGGCGGTCAAGGTGATCACGCAATCGGCGTCCAACCCCGAGCTCCGCGAGGAGCTCCAGCGCCGCTTCGAGCGCGAGGCGCGCGCCATCGCCATGCTGCACCACCCCAACGTGGTGACGGTGTTCGACTTCGGCGCCGACCCGGCGCTGGGGCTCGACTTCCTGGTGATGGAGCTGCTGCGCGGCGAGGTGCTGTCGGACCGGCTCAAGCGCGCCGAGCCGATCGCCGTGCCCGAGGCGCTGCGCATCCTGCGCGACGCGGCGGCGGGGGTGGACGCCGGGCACCGCGCCGGGCTGATCCACCGTGACATCAAGCCCGGCAACATCTTCCTGGCGCAGCCCGACCACGGCGGCCCGCCGCGGGTGGTGGTGCTCGACTTCGGGATCGCGCGCTTCACCGAGGCGCAGGAGACCACGCAGCTCACGCACAGCGGCCGCGGCTTCCTGTCGCCCGCCTACGCCTCGCCCGAGCAGCTGCGCGGCGAGCGGCCGGTTACGGCCGCCGCCGACGTGTTCAGCCTGGGCGTGATCGGCTATCACCTGCTGGCGCGCGAGAAGCCGTTCCGGCACGACCGCCTGCACCCGGGCCCGTACGCCAGGCCGCCCGCGCCCCTGCGCGAGCGCAACCCCGCCGTGCCGCCCGCCGTGGCCGCCGTGATCGAACAGGCCATGCGCGACGCCCCCGCCGAGCGCTTCGCCGACGCCGGCGCCTTCGTCGGCACGCTGGAGGCCGCCGAGGCCGCCGCGGAAGGGCAGGGCAGCGCGCCCATCGTCCCCGCCGCCGTCCTCACCCCCGACTCCACGCTGATCCAGCCGCCCGCGCCCGACCTCGCCGTGCGTGCGTCCGCCGCCGATGCTGCCGATGCCGCGCCGGTCGCATCCTCGGGTGACGCCTCCGCCTCTACCGCGCTGGATGCCCCTGCGTCCGACGACGTGCCCGCGCCCGCCGGGGATGATCCGTCGTCACCCGCTTTCACGCCGCCGCCGGTGTACGCCGCCATGGCGCCCGTCGCCGCGGTGACGATCGATCCGCCGGTTGTCCCGTCGCCGCCCTCCACCCCCGGCGATCACCACTCCGGCGTTCCCCCCACGCACGGTCCGCTCACCGGCGCGGACGACGGGCGCCGCGAGCCGCCGGTCCCCGCGCCCGCTCCGCAACGTGCGGCACAGGCACGCCCGGCGCGGAGGGTGAGCCTCGCGCTGCTCGCGATCCCGCTGCTGCTGGTGGTGGGGCTGTTGTGGCTGGCGCTGGGCCGCGGGGGCGATGATGCGGATCGGGTCACGAGGGTTCCCTCTGCGACGCAGCCGGGGAGCGCGGACCGGCCGGCCGGCACGGAGCCGCGAGCGTCGGATGCCCCGGCAGGGAATCCGGCAGGAGCGACAGGCCGACCCGAAACCGGTACACGGCAGGCTGGGACGGACGCGTCCCGCTCCGGAGCCGTCGCGGCGGCACCGCCCACCGCGCCGGCGGCGGGTGGGCTCGCGCGGGCCCCCGCGACTGTGCCCGCCACGGCGCCCGCATCCACGCCCGCCGCCCCACCGCCCGCGGCCGCGCAGACGCAGGCGAGCGCGCCGGCCCGGGCCAGCGCCGGCGGGCCCCAGGCGATGGCATTGAACCACGAGGGCGAGGCGCTGTTCGAGCGGGGCGACCTGGACGCGGCGATCGGGCGCTTCCGCGCGGCGGTGCGCGCGGCGCCGGGGAACGCGTACTACCGCAACAACCTGGGGTGGGCCCTGTTCCAGGCCGGCCGCGTGGACGAGGCCGGCCGCGAGCTGAACGAAGCCGTGCGGCTGGACCCGCGGCGCGACATCGCCTACGCCAACATCGGCGAGGTGGAGCGCGCCAGGGGGAACATCGCCGCCGCCATCGCCGCGTACGAGCGCTTCCTGCGGCTGAACACCGACCCGCGCCGCGAGGCCATCGCCCGCGAAAAGCTGCGGTCGCTGCGCGGGGGCTAGCGGAAGGTACGCACCACCGCGGTGCGGTCGCGCAGCGCACGGATCTGCGAGGGGAGCACCATCACCATCGAGTGGCCGGCCCACGGCCGCGCGTAGTAGCCGGTGAGCACCGCGTCGTACCGCCGCAGCCAGGCGCGCTGCGACTCCTGGAGCCGGGCGCGGCCCTCCGGCGGCAACTCGTCCATCCGCCCGCGGTACACGCGGTTCAGCTCGGCGTCGGCGGCCGCCAGGTCGCGCTGCAGGCAGGCGTAGATCTCCGGCCGGGACAGGAACCAGAAGTCCTGGCAGGGGTGCGCCACGTGCTCGTGGAATTCCTGCGCGTGCGCCGGCCGCGCCGCGAACGCGGACGCCAGCGCCAGCGCCCCCGCCACCGCCGCGATCCGCCCGGCCGTCCGGCCGCTCCCCGACCTGCTGTCCAGGATCAGCTTCATCGCGCCCATGAGAATGAGTGTGCTCCCGAGGCAGCCCGGGAGCACACGTCGTGCCCGCCGCCGGGCGGGCGCGGAGGATCTGATACCCGAATCCGATTCGGTATGCCGGATGGTGAAGCGGACCGCGCGTACTCCGCTGGCTGACGCTGTCGCCACCGCTACCGAGGTGTTCGTCGCCGCGGGAAAACGATTCACGCTTGTTTTTGTCGACGTCCGGCGCTAGGCTCTCCCGCACGCTTCATGCACCTTCCCCACAGGAGAGTTTCCCGATGGCCCAGCTGATCGCGCTGTACCACACCCCGCACGACCCCTCCGCGTTCGACGCGTACTTCGCCGGAACGCACATCCCGCTGGCGCGGAAGATCCCCGGGCTGGTGCGGCAGGAATCGAGCGTGGGGCCGGTGATGACGCCCGACGGGCCCGCGCCGTACCACGCCGTCGGCGTCCTGACGTTCGAGTCGATGGAGAGCCTGCAGGCCGCGCTGCAGTCGCCCGAGGGGCAGGCCGCGTCGGCGGACCTGGCGAATTTCGCCACCGGCGGCGCCACCGTGCTGGTGTTCGAGCATCGCCAGGTGTAGCATGGCGGGCGGCGGGGGCCCTCCGCGCCGGTGCACCGCGCCACCACGCTATCCTGATCACACGTGACCACGAACGAGCCGCGGGACCTGAACACGCTCCACGCCGCGATCGCGAGCGGCTGGGCGCCCAAGTACCTCTTCTTCTGGGGCCACACGGCCAGGGACCCCGCCAGCGTCGGCAAGGAGTGCCTCAGCCAGTGGTACCCGGCCGCCTTCGAGGTCGCCGGCGTGCGCTACGCCACCGCCGAGCACTGGATGATGGCGGAGAAGGCCCGGGTCTTCGGCGACCGCGACGCGGCCGAACGCGCGGCCGCGGAGCCGCACCCGGGCGCGGCCAAGCGCGTGGGCCGAGAGGTGCGCGGCTTCGACCCCGAGGTTTGGGAGGAGCGCCGCTTCGGCATCGTGGTGGCCGGCAACCGCGCCAAGTTCACGCAGCACCCCGAGTTGCGGCGCTTCCTGCTGGGCACGGGCGCGCGTGTGCTGGTCGAAGCCAGCCCCGTGGACCGCGTCTGGGGCATCGGCCTGGCCGCCGACGATCCGCGCGCCGCCGATCCGCACACGTGGGAGGGGCTGAACCTGCTCGGCTTCGCGCTGATGCAGGTGCGAGCGGAGCTGGCGGGCGGAGGCGCCTGATCGCGATCGCCCCCAGACGACGAGGCGCGGAGACCCGGGAAAGGTCTCCGCGCCTCTTCATCGTTCGGCAGACGGGAATCTACTGCCGGTCGAAGCGGTAGCTGTTGCCCTGGTCGTCGCGCAGCGTGAGCGCGGCACCCGACTGGGTGAAGTGGAAGGTGGGGCTGTGCTCGCCGCCGGGATCCCCGAACGTCAGCACGTCGCCCGCCACCGTGTAGTTGCCGGACATGCGCTCGTCGCCGGGGGTGGGCTCCTGGTTGCGGCGGCCGGTGAGGGTGACGGAGTAGGTGTGGTCGGAGGACAGTTGCATCACGCCACGACTGATCTCCACGTTCGGCTCGGTGGGCGACATCGCGGGAAGGTCGTGCCCGTTGATCTGCCGGAGCATGTACGTCCCCGCCAGCGCCGGCGACGCAGCCGGCGCAACCACCGTGGCCGCGGGCGCCACGGTGGTGCCGGTTCCGGCCGCCGCGGGCGCGCAGGCGGCGGCGGACAGCAGGAGAACTGCGGCTTGCTTGCGCATCGGTCGATCTCCTGGTTCAGGGAGAAAATTGCGTCACCTGCGGATGAACTTCGCTCCGTGCACCACCCTTTCGGCCGCGACGACGCCGGTAGTCCGCGAAGGCGGACTTCGTGTGGTCGTTGCCGCGAATTCATTCGCCCGAAACGGCTTGTCCGGGACGACTTCAGCCGATTTCCGGCCTCCCGATCGGCCGCAGCGCCTGCATCACCGCCATGGTGGCCAGGATGCGCTCCTCGCCGAACGGGCGGCCGACCACCTGCAGCCCGCACGGCATCCCCGCCGCGTCCATCCCGGCGGGGACGGAGCCCACCGGGAGCCCGGTCAGGCTCAGCACGAAGGTGGGCGCGAGCCAGTCCACGTACGTCTCCATCGCCTGCCCGCCCACCGTCTGCGGATAGTTCTCCACCACGGGGAAGGGGGAGACGGCCATCGTGGGCGTGAGCAGGTGGTCGTAGCGCGCGAACAGCTCCACGAACCGCGCGCGGATCCGCTTGCGCGCCGCCTCGGCCGCGCCCAGCTCCTGGACGGAGGTGGAGAGGCCGGCGCGCAGGTTGTTGGCCACGTTGACGCCGAACCGCTCCAGCCTGTCCAGGTGTGGATTGAGCATGGAGACGAACCAGAGCCCGCGCAGCGCCAGGAACGCCTTGCGCCCGTACGCCAGGTCCAGCTCGATCTCGTCCACCGTGGCGCCCGCGTCGCGCAGCGCGAAGGCGGCGCCGCGGCACACCCGCTCCACCTCGGCGTCGATCCCGATCCCCGCGATGTCGCGGCAGTAGGCCACGCGCACCCCGCGCACGTCCGCGCCGTTCGCCGCGCCCGCGAAGTTCCGTCCGGCGACGGACTGGCTCAGCGGCGCGTCGGGCGACGGGCCGGCCACCGCCTGCAGCATCAGCCCCACGTCCGCCGCGGTGCGCGCCATCCCGCCGGTCACCTGCAGCGTGTCCCACGTGTAGTCGGTGGGGATGGTGGGGACCAGGCCTACGCTGGGCCGCAGCCCCACCACCCCGCAGAACGATGCGGGGATGCGCAGCGAGCCGCCCAGGTCCGTCCCCTCGGCCAGCGCGAACATCCCCATCGCCAGCCCCGCCGCGCCGCCGCCGGTGCTCCCGCCGGCGCTGCGCTCGGGGTTCCACGGATTGCGCGTCCGCCCGAACACCTCGTTCCAGGTGTTGCCCCCCGCCGCGAACTCGGGTGTGTTGGTCTTGCCGACGATGATCGCCCCCGCCGCGCGCAGCCGCCGCACCACCAGCGCGTCCTCTTCCGGCACGTACTCGGAGAACAAGGGCGACCCGAAGGTGCAGCGCACCCCGCCCACCTGCGTGACGTCCTTGATCCCCACCGGCACCCCCGCCAGCGGCCCCACGTCCTCCCCCGCGCCGATGCGCCGTTCCAGCTCGCGCGCCTCGTCTTCGGCGCGCCGATTGGGCGTCACCAGCGCGTTGATGGCCGGGTTCACCTCCGCCACCCGGTCCATGCACGCGCGCAGCACCTCCACGGGCGAGATTTCTCGCCCGCGGACGAGCCGTGCGATCTCGGATGCGGAAAGGAGGGTGGGATTGGTCATGCGGCCGGGTGCAAGGGCAAGGATGGGCGTGGGGATGACGAGGTTGAGCGCGCGAATATGCGAGTACACCCGCCGCTGCGAGGGCACGCAGTCCCCGTTCGCGGACTTCGACGGCGATGCTGGTGTCGCGCACCGGAACATCGTCCGCGCCGGCGCCCGTAGTCCGCGAAGGCGGACTGCGCCGCGAATTCCTTCGCCCGGCTACACGGCGATCCGGCAGACGAAGCTCTCATCGGCGACGGCGCACCGAACCTAATCGCCGCGCGGCGGAAGCAATAGGGCGGGGAAACGCGGAACGCCTCCGGACCGTGTGGTCCGGAGGCGTTCCGGTGATAGCGGGGGCGGGATTCGAACCCGCGACCTTCGGGTTATGAGCCCGACGAGCTACCAGGCTGCTCCACCCCGCGACGCGTGGCGACAAGCCAGAGGGAGGGTTTGAAGCCTGATTCCAGAAAGAATCGGTGGGTGGCATCCCCGGCGGTTTCCGCGATGTCGCGTCAGGCGACTCCACGTCCACCCCGGGATCAGTCCCCGGCTTCAATGTATCGGCTCAAACACAGAGCCCTCCGACCTATCGTGCCACTAATCTACCGGTGCTATAAGTAATTGTCAACCCATAATTTAGAAATGCGCTTCCGGCCCCGCCGCGCGACCGTGGGCGGGGCCGGAATTCGCCTTTTTCACCCCGGAGGCCCGCCACCCGCCGGCGCTGCGGCCGGCGGGGTGCCCCCGGGTGCTCCACCCGGCGCGGGCCCGCCCTCGCGCTCGTCGGGCTTGGGCAGGTTGAGCATGATGGAGGTGGCGATCAGCACCAGCAGCGCGGCGATCAGCTCGCCCCGCGCCGAACGCCGGATCGACACCGCGGCGCCGTCGCTGCCCAGCGTGGGCCGCTGCCTGCGCCAGTTCCACGCGCCCAGGCCGAACACGATGGCCACGAAGAAGAGCTTGGTGAGCAGCGCGTAGCCGTACGGCGTGGTCCACAGCAGCGTCAGGTCGCCGCCCAGCTCGCGCCACGCGGCGATCACGCCCATCAGCACCACCAGGCCGCCCATCGCCAGCGCCAGGGGGCTGAAGGCGTTCACCATGCCGGCCACCAGCGCGCCGCGCCGCTCCGCCGGCTCGTGCCGCATCACCACCGCGATCCCCGCCACCACCAGCACGAAGAGCGTTCCGATCCACAGCCCGCCCGCCAGCAGGTGCGTGGGGGTGATCAGCCGCCCGAAGTTCCCCACCAGCGCGTTGCGCAGCCCGCCGAGCACCACGCCGATCCCGGCCAGCGCCCAGCCGAAGTTCATCCGTGCGAGGGCGAGGAGGAAGCCCAGCAGCATCAGCACCGCCATCCCCATCCAGATGGACGACGGGTTGTAGCCGGTGAGCAGCTGGCCCACGCTCTGGTGCGCGCGAGACGCCGCGCGCGGCAGCACTTCCCACAGGTGCCACAGGTTCACCAGCGCGCCGACCAGCCCGATCACGGCCGCGCGCCGCCCCGCGATCGCGCGGCTCGAGCCCGGCCCCGCGGCGTCCGGCAGCCGGCGCAGCGCCGTGAAGGCGAACCCCACCGCGCCCGACGCCATGAACGCGCCCACGAACTCCACGAGCTCCGAGGCCACTCCGGGCCACTCGATCAATGCTTCCCCCTGCATCCGCCCCCCAGGTCCGCGGTCCGATTTCCAAAGACGAGGCCGCTTCCATATACACTCCGGCCCCGCCGCGTGTCGAGTGCAAACACGTCAGCGGGGCCGTCCCCCCCATGCTCGAACCGCGCCAGCGCCCGGTTACGCCGCTGCGTCCGCCGCCACGCGCACGGCGATCCCCCATGGGTCGCGCGCGATCCAGGCGCCGTCCGCGCGCTCGGGCGTGAACCCGGCCGCGCGCAGGCTCTCCGCCACCGCGTCCGCCGCCCCGGCGCCGGGGACGAGCAACTCCCAGTGCAGCAGCCGCGCGTCGCCGTCGGTGGCGGCGGGCGAGCCGGCGGCCCAGGTGTTCATCCCCACGTGGTGATGATAGCCGCCGGCACTGACGAAGAGCGCGCCGGGGTAGCTCCAGACCACCAGGTCGAAGCCGAGCCCCTGGTGGTAGAAGCGCGCGGCCTGCTCGATGTCGCCCACGTAGTGGTGCACGTGGCCGATGGTGGTGCCGGCGGGCATCCCCGTCCACGGCTGGCCGCCCCCGGCGCGGATCACGTCCGCCGCGTCGAGCGGCTCGGTGGCCATCGCCAGCTCGGGGCCGCGCTGGATCCAGGCGGAGCGCGGCCGGTCGGCGTACACCTCGATCCCCAGGCCGTCGGGGTCGGTCAGGTAGATGGCCTCGCTCACGAAGTGGTCGCTCATCCCCGCGTACGCGCCCAGCTGCCGCAGGTGCGCCAGGAACCGGCCCAGCGCCGCCCGGTCCGGCAGCAGCACCGCGAAGTGGTACAGCCCCAGCAGCCCTCGCCGCGGCACCGGCCGCACCCCGGGCTTCTCGGCCAGCTCCACCAGCAGCGTGTCGCTCCCCTCCGCGCCCAGCGCCGCGCGCCCGTCGTCGCGCGACAGCACGCGGAAGCCGAGCACGGTCCGGTAGTAGCCCAGCGACCGCTCCAGGTCCGCCACCTGCAGCCGCACCCGCCCGATCCGCGCCGGCTGCGGCAGCCGGAACCCTTCGGGCGCGATCCCGTACTTCCCGGCCTGCGCCGGCCCCGGCGCCGCGTCCGCCGCCGAGGCCATCGCCTGGATGCGGCTCTGCGTGTTCGTAGTCATCGTTCGTCTCGCGTAAGGAGATTGATGCGCATGTAAACTATTGTTGCAACAATATATCTACCTGTCGATGCCGCGTCCAGTGTCACCGGCAAGCCGGACGCCACAATTCATCCTTCCTCGCGTTCCTCGAAATGCTGATACCCCCCCGCTCCGATCGGCCGGCGGTTCCCTTCCGCGTCCGTCCACCACACGCCGTCGCCGCCGCCCACGCGGCCCACGCACGTAAGCCGCGTGCCGAACGCGGTCTGGAAGGCGTGCACCTGCGACTCCACCTCGCCCAGCGCGGCGGCGAAGCAGAGCTCGTAGTCCTCGCCGCCGGAGACGGCCAGGCGCAGCGCCTCGCCATACGTCACGGCGTAGCGCAGCACGGCGGGGTGGATGGGGATCAGCTCGGGCGACAGGAGGATCGCCACCCCGCTGGCAGCCGAGAGGTGCGCCGCGTCGCCGGCCAGGCCGTCGGACAGGTCGATCATGGCGCGGGCCAGGCCGCGCTCCGCCAGCCAGCGCGCCTCGGCGATGCGGGGCTCGGGCGCCGCGTAGCGCTCTCTCGCGCGCCGCGACGGCCGCCATCCGCCCAGCATCTGCTCCACGAACAGCGCGCTGCCGCCCAGCTCCCCCGTCACCCACACCTCGTCGCCCAGCGCCGCGCCGGAGCGGAGCACCGGGTGCGGCGCCTCGCCCACGACGGTGACGTCGATCGTCATGGGGCCGGGCGTGCGCGCCAGGTCGCCGCCCAGCAGCGCGGCGCCGGCCTCGGCGGCGGCGGCGCGGACGCCCTCCATCACCTCCACCGCCGGCTCGCCCGCGTCCGCCGGCGGCACCGCGAGCGAGACCAGCACGCCGATCGGCCGCGCGGCCATGGCGGCCAGGTCGCTGAGCGCCGCGGCCGCCGCGCGCCCGCCGATCTCGCGAAAGCTCAGCCAGTCGCGCCGGAAGTGCACCCCCTCCACGGACATATCGGCCGAGAGCGCGATCCCGTCGCCCGCGATCACCGCGCAGTCGTCGCCCGGCCCCACGCGCACGTCGGCGCGCGCGGGGGCGTGCCTGGGCAGGAAGCGGCGGATCAGGTCGAACTCGGGCCCCGCGGCGAGCCTGGGGCCCTCGGCGGGCGTGTGTGAGCGGGGTCGTTCCGCGGGCGGTTGCATGGCGGCAGGATACAACGGCCGGCGAAGCGAGGCAAACGTGATGGCGGGAGACGCGATGCGACGGACGGGGATCGTGGGAGCGTGCGAGTGAACTCGCCGCTACGACGGCCCATCGTCCGCCTTCGCGGCGCCTTCGCCGGACTCGACGCCGGGGCGGAGGAGACCCGCGTGGTGAACGGGCCACCCGTGGATGCTCGAGACTCTGCGCGAAAAACCGGGAGCCGTGTCCAACCAGACGAATGCGGCGGGACCTCGCCTCTCGTTCTCACCTCTCTCACCAAGGAAATCTCATGCACACCAGGCTCGTTCATTCGCTCATCGCGTCCGCCCTCGTGGTGGCGGGCAGCCCCGCGATCGCGCGGGCACAGATCGGGTTTCCCGGCGGCATCCGTGAATCCGGGAACCAGGTGGTGGACGCCGGACGCGTGGTTGTGACCGGCGCGGGCGTAACCGGCGAGGGCCAGCCGGCGCTTACCTGGCTGGTCGGCACCTCGGGCGCCTTCAGCGACAACGCGCAGAGCTTCACCGGGTTCGTGGGGCTCTCGTGGGAAGGCACGATCCCGGTCGAGGCGGCGGTGGCGTACAACCGCAGCGAGCCCGACGGTCTGAGCGGAAGCAACGCGTTCTCGGCCACGGTGGAGGCCGTGATCCCCAGCGCCGCCCTGGCCGCGCTCGGCACGAAGCTGTCGGTGAGCGGCGAAGGCGTATGGGTGCAGGACTCCCACCAGTCGTACTCGGGCGCGGTGTCGGTCACGCAGGCGCTGGCCAAGGCGGTGGAAGTGGTGGGCTCCGCGGCGTACGCCACCACCAACCCGGAAGCCGGCGCGTCCACCTCGGGGATCCGCCCCGGCGCGTCGATCGCCGTGGTGCCCGTGAAGGGCACCAGCCTGCGTGCGGAATACACGTTCAACAACGACCTGGACGGCGAAGACTCGTTCGCCTTTCGAGCCACGCAGCGCCTCGCGCCCAGGGGGGTGCCGCCTTTCCAGCTCCGCGGCCAGGTCGCCAAGCACGGCACCGTGTCGTTCGGGATCGTCTTCTTCCCCTGACCTCCGCTCCGGCGGCTTCGCGCGGGGGCCCGCCCGAGTGCTCCGGTATGGCGGGGCGGGCGGATTCCAGGTGGAGCTGCGGCTTGCCGGAACGCTGACCGCCGCCCAGCAGAACGTGGTTGCGGCCGCCGTGGAGCGCTGGTCCAAGATCGTGACCGGGCCCGAGACCCCGGCGCACGAGTTCAAGGGTTCCGTGTTCCACGGGCTCGTGCTGAACGTTCGCGCGGGATTCGATAAGAAGGGTGGGCGCCTGGCAACCACGGAATCGCTCGAATCGTGGGAGTCGGGTCCGCTGGAAGGCCTGCCGAGAGTGGCGAAGATCACCTTTGACACCGCCGATCTGGCCGACCTGGAGTCGCGGGGACAACTGCTCGACGCCGCGATCCACGAGGTCGGCCATGCCCTCGGGATCGGGGTCGGCTGGCGACATCGCGGGCTCGTGGAGAAGGAGAGCTCCGGCACCCTGGCCTTTCGCGGCACGGCTTCGATGGAGGCGTACGGCCGGCTGCGCGGCGTGGGCACTCCGCTCCCGGTCCCGATCGACCCCGGGAGCGGCAAGGGCGACGAGCACTGGCAGGAAAAGACGTTCGCCTCGGAGTTGATGACGCCCACGCTGAACAAGGGCACGCAGCCGATCAGCCAGCTCACCGTCGCGAGCTTGAAGGATCTCGGGTTCCAGGTGAATCCCCAGGGAGCCGACGGGTTCAAGCTCCCCTGACGGAAAACCCGCGGGGGCGCGGCGGAAACCCATCCGCCGCGCCCCCGCACCTCCGCACCTCCGCACCCCCGCACCTCCGCACCGCAGTTCAGTACGTCGGCGGGTCGCTGGCCGGGAAGCTCTCCTGCGAGCCCTCTTCCACCGAGTCGTCGCCGCCGCTGGCCTCGTGGCTCACGGCGCCGGCGGGAACGCCGCCGGGGATCGGCTCGGCCACTTCCTTCCCCGACAGCAGCTGGCGCAGCACGTACTGCAGGATCCCGCCGTGGCGGTAGTACAGCACCTCCTGCGGCGTGTCGATGCGCACCAGCGCGCGAAACTCGGCGGTGGCGCCCTCCTCGCCCTCGGCCGGGCGGGCGCGGACGGTGACCTCGCGCGTGCGCAGGTTGCTGGAGATGACCTCCGTCAGCCCGTCGATGTCGAACACCTCGCGGCCGGACAGCCCCAGCGACTGCGCGTTGTCGCCGCCCAGGAACTGCAGCGGCAGCACGCCCATCCCCACCAGGTTGCTGCGGTGGATGCGCTCGTAGCTCTCCGCGACCACCGCCTTGATCCCCTGCAGGTACGGGCCCTTGGCCGCCCAGTCGCGTGACGATCCGGACCCATACTCCTTGCCGGCCAGGACGACCAGCGGCGTCCCCGCCTCCTGGTAGCGCATCGCCGCGTCGTAGATCGTGGTGATCTCGTCGTCGGGGAAGTACGTCGTGAAGCCGCCCTCGGTCCCCGGCGCCAGCTGGTTGCGGATGCGCACGTTGGCGAAGGTGCCGCGCACCATCACCTCGTGGTTGCCGCGGCGCGCGCCGTAGCTGTTGAAGTCCTTGGGGTCGACGCCGTGCTCCACCAGGTACTTTCCGGCCGGCGAGTCCTTCTTGATGCTCCCCGCCGGCGAGATGTGGTCCGTGGTCACGCTGTCGCCCAGGTAGGCGATGGCGCGTGCGCCGCGGATCTCCTTCACCTCCTGCGGCGCTTCCTTCGGCATGTTCTCGAAGTACGGCGGCTGGCGCACGTAGGTCGAATCGCCGGCCCATTCGAAGCGGTCGCCCGGCGGCGTGTCCATGCTCTTCCAGCGCTCGTCGCCCTCGAACACGCCGGCGTAGCTGCGGCGGTACATCTCGCTCTCGATGGCGCTCTGGATGGCGGAGTGCACCTCGTTGTTGGTGGGCCAGATGTCCTTCAGGAACACGCTGCGGCCGTCCTTGTCCTCCCCGATCGGCTCGTTGTACGGGTCCCAGTCGATCCGGCCCGCGATGGCGAACGCCACCACGAGCGGGGGCGACATCAGGAAGTTGGCGCGCACGTCGCTGTTGATCCGCCCCTCGAAGTTGCGGTTCCCGGAGAGCACCGAGCACGCCACCAGCCCGCCCTTCTGAATCGCGTCGGAGATCTGCTGGGGGAGGGGGCCCGAGTTGCCGATGCAGGTGGTGCAGCCGTAGCCCACCACGTGGAAGCCGAGCTGCTCCAGGTACGGCAGCACGCCCGCCTTCTCGTAGTACTCGGTGACGACCTTGGACCCCGGCGCCAGCGACGTCTTCACCCAGGGGCGGCGGGTAAGGCCGCGCTCCACCGCCTTCTTGGCCAGCAGCCCCGCGGCCATCATCACCGACGGGTTGGAGGTGTTGGTGCAGCTGGTGATGGCGGCGATCACCACGCTGCCGTGGTCCAGCACCAGCTCGGCGTCGTCCACCAGCACCTTCTGCGCGTCGGGGCTCTCGGGCGATCCCTCGCCCCACACGCCCACGGCGGCCGGGCCGATGCTGCTCTCCCGGTTCGCCGCTTCCTTCTGCGACGGCAGCTCGCGCTCGGCCGGCGCGCGCCCCGAGGGCATCAGCGAGGGAAGCGCGGCGCGGAACGCCTTCTTCACGTCGCTGAGCGTGATGCGGTCCTGCGGGCGGCGCGGGCCGGCCACGCTGGGCTGCACCGTGTTCAGGTCCAGCCGCAGGGTGTCGGTGAACACCGGCTCGGGCGAGTCGGGGGTGTGGAAGAGCCCCTGCTCCTTCATGTACGCCTCGACCAGGGCGATCCGCTCCTCGGGGCGCCCGGTGAAGCGGAGGTAGTCGAGCGTCACCTGGTCGGGCGGGAAGATGGCGCACGTCGCCCCGTACTCGGGGCTCATGTTGCCGATGGTCGCCCGGTCGGCCAGCGCCAGGCTGGCGACGCCGGGGCCGTAGAACTCCACGAACTTGCCGACCACGCCCTTCTTGCGCAGCATCTCGGTGACGGTCAGGACGAGATCCGTCGCGGTGGCGCCCTCGGGGAGCTCGCCTTCGAGCCGGAAGCCGATCACCTCGGGGATCAGCATGCTGATCGGCTGGCCCAGCATGGCCGCCTCGGCCTCGATCCCGCCCACGCCCCAGGCCAGGATGCCGAGCCCGTTCACCATCGGCGTGTGGCTGTCGGTGCCCACGCAGGTGTCGGGGTAGGCGAGCGGCAGGCCCCCCTCGTGCTTCAGGCTGGGGTTCTCGTCGGTGGAGAAGACCACGCGCGACAGGTACTCCAGGTTCACCTGGTGCACGATGCCGGTGTTGGGCGGCACCACCTGGAAGTTGTCGAACGCCTGCTGCCCCCAGCGCAAGAAGGCGTAGCGCTCGCGGTTGCGGCCGTAGTCCAGCTCCACGTTCTGCTGGAAGGCCTCGGGGGTGCCGAACGCGTCCACCTGGATCGAGTGGTCGATCACCAGCTCCACCGGCTGCAGCGGATTGATCCTGGAGGGGTCGCCGCCCAGCGCCTGCATGGCGTCGCGCATGGCGGCCAGATCGACCACGCAGGGCACGCCGGTGAAGTCCTGCAGCACCACGCGCGCGGGCGAGTAGGCGATCTCGCGGTCGGGGGGGGTCTTCGGATCCCACTGGGCCAGCGCCTCGATGTCGTCGCGGGTGACCGTGACGCCGTCCTCGGTGCGCAGCAGGTTCTCGAGCAGGATGCGCAGGCTGTACGGCAGGCGGCGCACGTCGCCCACCGCGTTCAGTCGGTAGATGATGTACTCGCGCTCGCCGACGCGAAGGGTCGAGCGGGCGCCGAAGCTGTCGGACATCAACATCTCCCTTGGGTCCCCGGAGCTTCCGCGATTCGCATCCCGCCGGCCCGATCCGGGGGGCACGGTCGTGCGGGCGCGTTGCGCGGGCGAATGTACGCGGTCACTCGCGCGCGGGAAAGACGCCGTTGGCGCGGCTGCAAGTCGGGTTCCGGCGGGTCCCGCGAAGCGAGGCGGGAGACTCAGCCTCATCTGGATAGAAAAGTCTCGGCGGCGTGGCCCCCACCGGCAACCGAAGTCGCGGCAACCACTACGGGAAGCCTCGCAAACCGCGCGAGGCTATTCGGTTCGGCGGGCAGGATCCGGCTCTGTCGGCCGGCGCCCTGTCATCCTTCGTGATCGCGCGGAGCGTGGTGCGAAACTCAGCCGCCGCTCACCACGGGCGGGCGAGGATGAGGATGAACTCGGGCTGGCGCATCAGCCGCTCGGCCGCGTCGGGCTTGAGCGCGCGGAACGCCTCCGTCGGCCGCGGCTCGATGATGCGGTCGATGGCGAACCCCGCGCCCGCCAGCGCCTCGCTGATCGCCATGAGCGAGCGGCGGTAGAAGCGCACGGTGCCGATGCGCTTCCAGAAATCCTCCTCCTGGACGATGTCGAAGTAGCTCTCGCCCTCCTTCAGCCGGTACCCGTCGGCGGCGGGGTGGTGGGTGGAGAAGAAGAACCATCCGCCCGGCTTCAGCACCCGGCGGAACTCGGAGAGCGGGGTGCTCCAGTCACGCAGGTAGTGCATCACCAGCGCGCTCACCACGCCGTCGAAGCTCGCGTCCGCGGCGAATGCCAGCGGCTGGCGCAGGTCCGCCACGCGCAGCTCCGCCCGCGCGGACACGCCGGGGCCGAGCGCGGCGATGCGGCGGCGCGTGTGCTCCACCAGCGCGGCGCTGGCGTCCACGCCGGTGATGCGGGCGCCGCGGGCCAGCATCTGCACCGTGTACCACCCCGCGCCACACCCCGCCTCCAGGATGCGCCTCCCCTCCAGCGGCGGCAGCGCGCCGAGCACCGCCGGCCGCTCGTAGAACGCGTTGTACGGCGCCTCGTCGATGGTCGCCGCGTACCGCTCCGCGATCTCGTCGTAGCTGAATTCGATCTCTGGTCTATTCATGCCGAGGTTGAACGGCGAGAAGGCGTGCGGAGTTTCGGTGAAATCCGCCCTGCTTGCCCGGCCGATCTCCCTGGCCGCGGGCGGACCGGCGTCCACCCGCCGGTGTACGCATTGCGCGGAAGGTATCCTCCCATCGATGTTCATGGAACCGAGAACAGCCCCCGACGATGTTCTACCTGGAATCTGCCTTGAAGACGACGGATGGCGAGATGAGCCGTGAAGTGCTGGTGGTGGGCGACAAGGTCCTGATCAAGCCCGAGGAAGACAGCACCAAGACCCCGTCCGGGCTCTTCCTTCCGCCCGGCGTGCAGGAGAAGGAAGCGGCGATGGGCGGGCACGTGGTGAACGTGGGCCCCGGCTACCCCACCGTGGAGCCGCTCACCGACGGCGAGCCGTGGACCGGCGGCACCCGCACCGGCATGCGCTACGTGCCGCTGCAGGCCCAGCCCGGCGACTTCGCCATCTTCCTGCGCAGCAACGCCGTGGAGGTGGAGATCGACAGCAGCAAGTACCTGATCGTCCCCCACGCCGCCATCCTCCTCCTGATCCGCGACAAGCTGCAACTGCCCTGACCGGCGGACGCGTCGCGACGGATGACGGCGGGCGCGGAGCCAAACGATGCTCCGCGCCCGTCGCGCGTCCGTCGCCTTCACCGCTCATACCCAATCCGGTAAACGCCTTACCTCACCATCCGACCGTCTGTCCGTGAACGGATTCAGGCGGATCTGGCGTCAGGCGTACTGGCAGCAGGGGTAGCGGGTGTACCCGCAGGTCTGGTAGCACGACTGGCACGAGTAGAAATCGCAGGTCGGGTACCCGGGGCAGGTGTTCCCGTAGTAGGTGGCCGGGTACGCCACCTGGTCGCCCGGCTGCGGCTCGGCGGCCTCGTCCAGGTGCGCGCGCACGGTGCCGGCCGCCTCGCGGCGCGTCTCCGAGGTCTCGAACGTCTCGACCGCCAGTTCAGCCAGATCCAGGGCAATCTTCTTCACGGCCGGGCTCCCGCGCAGGGTGTGGTGGTGGATCGTGACGGAAAGTGAGATTGAACATACCTGCCGTCTTTCTCCCGCATCACACTCCATCCACCGTCAATCACGTTCCAAGCCGCCCGCCCGATGGCTCCTCGCCGGCGGATCGGGAGCGGGGAAGACGAACGGGCGCGGAAGCGATCGCCTCCGCGCCCGTCGATCGATCTCCGAGCAGCCGGCCGTTACGCCACCGCCGCCGGCTCCTCCTCGGTCTTCGGCGGCGGCAGCGCCAGGGTGCGCTCGCCGGCGGCGATCAACTCGGGGATGTGGCGGGCGAACACGCTCAGCAGCCCGAGCGAGGCGTCCCAGATCACGCGGGTCACGTCGCGGGCCAGCAGGCCCAGTCCGAAGGCCAGGTCGTACCCCTCGTCGTCGCCGGGGGCCAGGGCGCGCAGCACGGCGGCGCGGTGCTTCATCAGGATCGGGCGGACGTAGCGCACGGGGTTGAAGTCGGGGACGTGGCGCGCGCCCAGCCCCTCGATCAGCGCAACCGCGCGGCCGAAGTACGTCATCTCGCCGGTGAGGACGACCGGCCAGTCGTACAGGAGCCGCATCACCTCGTCGGCCAGCGCGGCCTGCATCTCGTCCAGCGCGGCGCCGCGCTCGGTCATCTCCAGCAGCAGGGCGACCAGGCGGCGGATCGTCTCGCGGTCGGTCTCGGGCTCCACGATCCCCAGGTTGAAGAAGCCCTCCACCACCCGGTCCGCATCGCCGCCCACGGCCGCGAGCGCGGTGTGCACCAGGTGCTTGCGCTCCACGGGATCGACGTCGATCACCATCCCGAAGTCGAGCAGCACCAGCGCGCCGTCGTCGCGCACCAGCAGGTTGCCGGGGTGCGGGTCGGCGTGGAAGATCCCGTCCACCAGCATCATCTGGATGTACGCCTCGATCACCGCGTCCATCACCCGCCCCGGGTCCACGCGCCCGGCCTGGACGAGGGGGCCGATCTGGTCCACGCGCGTGCCTTCCACGAACTCGAGGACCAGCGTGTGCTGGTGCACCATCCCGCCGATCACCTCGGGGACGATCACCCGCGGGTTGCGGGCGAAGCGCTCGCCGATGGCGCGGCAGTACGCGGCCTCCTTGCGGAAGTCCATCTCGTCGCCGATGCGGCGCTCGAACTCGTCCACCACCACGTGCAGGCCGCGCAGCTGCGGGTGCTTCCAGCGCTGTTGCACGAACGCCAGCACGCGGCGCACGAAGCGGATGTCGTGCTCCACCACCGCCTCCACGCCGGGCCGCAGCACCTTCACCACCACGCGCCGGCCGTTGAAGCGGGCGCGGTAGACCTGCCCCAGCGACCCGGCGGCCAGCGGCTCGCGGTCGAACTCCTCGAAGGTCACGTCCACCGGCGCGCCGTACGCCCGCTCCAGCTCCGCCTCGATCCGGGGGAAGGGGACGCAGGGGACGCGGTCGGTGAGCGTGCTGAGCGCGCCGAGATAGGGCTCGGGGACCACGTCGGGCCGGGCGCTGAACACCTGGCCGATCTTGACGAAGGTGGGGCCCAGCGTGGGGATGGCTTTCGCCAGCGCGCCGGCGCGGCGGCGGTGGAACGCCTCCGTGCGCCGGGCCGGCGCGCCCCAGAAGAAATAGCGGCGCCGGTCGCGCGAGAACGACAGCGCGAACGGGAGCAGCTGGAAGAGCAGGAACAGAGTGCGCATCGAGAACCCGTGCGTGAACAGAAGCGCACCGCGGCGGTGCCGGGTGCGGCGCGGCGTCCTCGTACCCGCGTGCAGGTTGCCGGTTCGCTACTTACGAACGAAAATGGGAAAAGATTCGGTCCTGCGAGCGTTGCTCTTGACGTCCGAGATCTGCGAACCTTGACGTAGAGGGCCGGAACACCGAATTGGAGATCCAGTGGACTACACCGACCGCATCACGATCAATCCCGCCATTCGCAGCGGAAAGCCGTGTATCCGCGGGATGCGCATCACCGTCCAGGACGTACTCGAGTCTCTCGCTTCCGGGATGACTGAGGGCGAGATCCTGGACGACTTTCCCTATCTGGAGCGCGAAGACATCCGTGCATCGCTCGCGTTCGCTGCGGATCGCGAACGCCGGCCGTTCGCGGGGCCTGGTCTGTGAAGCTCCTGTTCGACCAGAACCTTTCCCCCAAACTCGTCCGCCTGCGTGCTGACGTGTACTCAGGGTGTTCGCATACGCACCTGCTGGCGATGGAGGATGCGGAGATCTGGAGCTTCGCGGCTGCGGAGGGTGGACCGTCGTATCAAAGGATGCCGACTTTGCCCAGCGCAGCATGCGTTTTGGGCCACCGCCAAAGGTAATATGGATTCGGATCGGCAACTGCTCGGTCACTGACTCTGCGGCCTTGCTTCGCGAACGATACATCCTGATCCAGCGTTTTCACGAAAATGCTGAGGCGGCGCTTCTAAAGCTTGGATGACGCGAGGTGGTCGTCGGCGAGTTTGCGACGACAGGAATGCGTGTGGAGCCCCGGAAAACATCTCCGGGGCTCCACGTTTTTCTCGGTCAGCCACGTTCAGTCCGCCAGCCCTGGGAAATCGCGTACGGCGCCGAATATGTATGAGGCTCCGCGCCCGTGCCCCGTTCGCGCAACCGCAGGGTTACCGGCGGGCGAGCTGGCCGATCTTCTCCCAGCCGGGCCGCGGCGCGAGCACCACGACGACGGTGAGCTGGTCGCGGCGGTCCACGCTCATCGAGGTGGCGCCGGCGGGGAGCGTGGCGTTCACGTCTTCGGGGGTCAGCTTGTACATGCCGCCGGTGATGGCGTCCACCGCCACCCCGGCGATGCCGCCGAACACCAGGTTCCCCCACACCCACCCGCTGGTCTTGCGGCTGAGCGCCATCTCGTAGGGCTGATAGCCGGCGAGCTCCAGGCGCACTACGTGGTTGTCTTTGCGCGACAGCCGCACCGTGGCGGGCGTGGTGCCCATCTGCTGGTGGTCGACCATGATGGTGGCGCCGGTGGGCGAGCTCGACACGCCCACGTTCTGGTGACTGCCCTGCATGATGGTGGCGCAGCCCGTGGCGAAAACCAGGGCGGCGAGGGGAAGGGCCTTGTGCATGGTGGGTGTCTCCAACGGGTACGGGGAGGGTGGTTGGTTCTGCTGCGAACGCGGGCGCATTCGAAGGCGCGGACGTGGCCCGAACGCGAAAGAATTCGTGAATCGCGGGGGAAGAGCCAGCGAGGTACCGAACCGAAGGAAAACGCTCGACGTGGTGCGACGGATTAGAGGGTTAGGAGCGCATATGAATAACGCTCCCGATCTGCCGTCGCAACCCCGACGAGACATTCTGCTGCCCCGCGGCCGCCACCGCCGCTAGTCCGCGAGCCCCAGGAGCTCGGCCACGCCGCCGAGGATCCCCGCGTGCTCCTCGGCGCAGGTGAAGGCCAGCATCTCGCCCCTGCGGTCGGCGGTGATGCCGGGAACGCCGATGGCCGAGGCGATGCGGGTGCCCGTGCCGGGTTCGCGCGTGCGGCGCAGCTGGATGGCGTTGGCGCCCAGCTTTCCCGCGCGGCGCCTGGCGGCGCGGATCATCTGCGATTCGGTGGTCACGTCCGCGTCGCCGCGGGCGTGGATGATGGCCAGGCGCTCGCAGCTGGCGGGCACCTCGTCCTCGGGGAGGAAGACGTGCACCTGGTCTTCGGGCACGGGCGCGCGGCGCGGGCCCAGCAGGGTGGCGTTGGCGGTCACGCACGCGCCCAAGGCCAGCGGCGCGGCCAGCACGAGCAGGGTGGGGAATCGCATCGGGAGATGGCTCACGGATCAGGAGTGGCGTCCGGCGGGCACGTCGTCCCGCCGCCATCCTGAACGGCAACGGCTGTTCCGAGGATTCCAGGGCGGCGACCTGGAGGACAAGCCGTTGCGGATCAACGGGTTGATCTACAGGCACCGGCTGGGCGGGTCCGCGCGGCTCGTCCCCGGCGGGGGAGACCCGGTGTCCTGTCCGGCAGACAGCGCGGCGGGCGCGGAGCCAGGTGGCCCCGCGCCCGCTTCCGTCGGGGCGGCTACGCTCCGTGGGTTTACGCGCAGCCGCAGGTGTTCGCGGCCGTGTCGCAGGGGCCGGGGATGCAGGTCTCCCAGCAGGTCAAACCGCAGGTGTCGTCGCAGGTTCCCAGACAGCTCTCCACCCCGCTGTAGCAGTTGGGCGCGCCAGTGTCTTCGAGACCACGCACGGTTCCGCGCGGGGTGTTGCCGTCGCCGCTCACCTGAAATGATTCCACGTTCAGGTCGTCGATCCGCAGCTTCTTGCCCATCGTCGTGCTCCTTGTGTGCCGGGGTGGAGGGCGTACGCGGCCAGGCGTCCGCCCACGGAGCTCCAATCTACAACCGGCAATGAATTAAAAACAGGCGGGTGATGTGATGCACATCGCACGGATCGGAGCGGAGGCGTGCTGACCGCGGACGAGGGAGAATCAGCTCGGGCGCCGGCCCGTCCCGAGGCGGCATGGGCGCCACGAAGCCGAGGATCCGCGGCTCCGCGCTGCCCTCGAGCAGATCCCGATCACCCCGCGCCGCCACGATGCCACCGAACCCCGCGGCTTGCGCGAACAGGGCCGGCCGCAGCCACGCCTCGCGCCGGCACGCGGCGACGTGAGATCGGTACGAAAAGGGAGGCTCGTCGGCTGTCCCCTGTAACCTATCCCCTGTCCCCTGCCGTTCAGCAGCCCAGGGCGGCGCAGTCCAGCTCCTCGAAGCCGCGGGGCTCGATCTGCACGGTCAGGTGGTGCAGGCCGAAGCGCTGGTGCAGCAGGTGGTGCACGTCGGCCAGGATCTCGCCGCTGAAGCGGCGCTCGTCGCGGGCGCCCACCACCACGTGGCAGCTCAGCGCCTCCATCCCGCTGGTGATGGTCCACACGTGCAGGTCGTGCACGGCTTCCACGTCGGGCACCTCGAGCAGCGCCGCGCGCACGGCCTCCACGTCGATGTGCGGCGGAGTGCCCTCCAGCAGCACGCCCACCGAGTCGCGCAGCAGGTGCCAGCTGCTCCAGATCACCAGCGCGCCGATCAGCACCGAAACCGCGGGGTCGGCCCACAGCCAGCCGAACGCCCACACCAGCACCCCGCCCGCGATCACGCCCACGTTCCCCAGCGCGTCGGTGAGCAGGTGCAGCCAGGCGCCGCGGATGTTCAGCGAGTGCTCGCTCCCCGCGTGCAGCAGCCACGCGCCGATCCCGTTCACCAGCAGCCCGCCGATGGCGATCCAGATCACCAGCACCCCCTCCACCCTCTGCGGATGCTGGAAGCGGTGACACGCCTCCACGAAGATGTAGAGCGAGATGGCGATCAGCGCGGCGGCGTTGGCCAGCGCGGCCAGGATCTCGGTGCGGTAGTAGCCGTAGGTGCGGCGGTCGGTGGCGGGGCGGCGGGCGATCCACACGGCGAACAGCGACAGCGCCAGCGCCGCCACGTCGGAGAGCATGTGCCCGGCGTCGGCCAGCAGCGCCAGCGAGTTGGCCATGTACCCGCCCACCACCTCGGCGCCCAGGTAGGCCACCTGCAGCACCAGCGTGACCGCCAGGCGCCGCATGGTGTCGGGCCCCGCCGCCGGGCCATGCGAGTGCCCGTGCGCGTGCCCGTGCGAGTGGTGGTGAGGGTGCCCGGCGCCCATGCGGATCGATGCAGTCGGGAATGGTTCAGCGGATGGATTCGCTTCGGCAGCAGCCGTGCACCAGCGGCTGAAGCCGCGCGGCGACCACTACGGGAAGCCTCGCCGACTGCGCGAGGCTGAGTGCAACGGACTCGCCCGGGCGGACTTCTGCCGCGCGGAGCGGTCGCTCAGGACGAGGTCGGATCTGCCGCCGGCTCGCTGGTCCCGTCAACACCATCGACCGGCTCGCCCCGCCGGCCCGCGCGGATCCCGCGCACGAGCAGCACGATCCCGGCGGCCACCAGGCACAGACTCAGCACCTGGCCCATGGTGAGCGGCCCCAGCACGGTGCCCAGCTCGTCGCCGGGGTTGCGGAACTGCGCGTCGGGCTGGCGGAAGAGCTCCAGGAAGGTGCGGACGGCGCCGTAGCAGACCAGGAACACGCCGCCGTACGCGCCGTCGCCCCAGCGCACGCCGCGGGCGCGGTTCCAGCGGTAGACCAGCCAGACGGCCGTTCCCGTCAGCACCCCCTCGCCCAGCGCCTCGTACAGCTGCGAGGGGTGGCGCAGCGGCACCTGCGGGGCGATGCGCTCCCACTCCCCGCTCCGGTACATCTGCTGGATCGCCCGCTCGCGCCCGCGCAAGCCGCCCGCGGCGCCGATCTGCCGCAGCGCCTGGGGGTCGGTGGGGAAGCGCATGGCCCACGGCACGCTCGCGTCGGCCACCCGCCCGTACAGCTCGCCGTTGATGAAGTTGGCCACGCGCACCGCGAAGATCCCGGGCGCGGCCCCCAGCGCCAGCGCGTCGCCCACGTTCAGCCAGCTCACCCGGTGCCTGCGCGCGAACCACGCGCCCGCCGCCACCGCGCCGATCAGCCCGCCGTGGAACGAGAGGCCGCCCTGCCAGATCTCGACGATCTTGAGCGGATGCGCGGCGAAGTCGGCGAACTCGTAGAAGAGCACGTAGCCGATGCGCCCGCCCACGATCACGCCCACGATCAGCGCGAAGACCAGGTCGCCCACCGCCTCGGGCTTCAGGCGCAAAAAGCCGCGGCGGGCCAGCGCGCGCAGGATCAGGTACCCGGCGCCGAAGCCCAGCAGGTAGCCCAGCCCGTACCACCGCACGTCCAGCGGTCCGGGCAGGTCGATGGCGACCGGGTCTATGTGGGGATAGGGGATCTCCAGGAGGGCCGGGGCGGCCGTGGCGAGCAGCCCGGTCACGCGTTCCCCCGGCCCGGAGACACGGTGCGGAGGGTTACTTCGCCGCGGCGGCCAGGCCGGCGCGGGCCTGGGCCTCGGCCAGGTGCAGCTCCACGATCTGGCGCTCGGCGCTGCCCTTGTCGAGCCCGTCCAGCATCTGGGTGTAGATCTCGGCGGCGCCCTTCCAGTCGTTGGCCTGCTCGCGCAGCAGCGCCACCTGGTTCAGCGCATCGCGCTTCAGGTACCCCAGCTTCGCGTCGTTGGCCAGCTCCTGGTAGGTGCTGATCGCCTCCTGCCGCTTGCCGGCCTGCGCCAGCGCGGCGCCCAGCACGTAGCGCGCCTGCAGCGACACCGGCGTGCCGCCGTCGGCGGCGGGGCGCAGGGCGGTGATGGCGCGGGCGGCGTCACCCTTGCTCAGCAGGATCTGCGCGGTGGCGATGCGGGCCTCGTCGGCCTCGGTGGTGCCGGGGTACTGGGCGGTGAAGTTCTGCAGGGCGCGGATCGCCTGGGTGGTGTCGTTGGGGAGCCCCGCCTGCACCTGCAGGTACGCCGTGGCCGCACGCTCGGCCCGCTGCGTCTTGTAGATGTTGTAGTACAGCACGCCCACCACCGCCAGCAGCACCGCGGCCGTGGTGTACATCACCGCCCGCGCGTTCTTGCGCGCCCACTCCGCCAGCTCGGCGGCGCGCATCATGACCACGTCGTCGGTCTCGATCTCGTGGCGGGGGGCCCGGCGGGCAACGGAGGGCGAAGCCATGCAATCCTCGAACAGGGTTAGCGGCGCCCACTGCGGGCGCCGGCGCTTGAGCGTGCGGCAAGGGGGAACGCCGACAGGTGCGCCGCACCGTTCACGCGGGCGCACAAGCGGGTAAAGTTACCGCCTTGCTTGGAGATATGTCAACCGGCGGGGGTGTGAAGGGCGTGCGGTTGAGGGAGTTCTAATCAACCCGGTTCGAATCACGCCTCTCGTCGCGAGCCCTGCATCGCACCGGCGGCTGAAGCCGCCGCAACAACGACCGGAAGCCTCGCAAACCGCGCGAGGCTCGCGGGAGCGGCATCCGTCATGGATCCGGAACGGAGGACCGCGCACGGATGCTCGCGTGGGAGTCCGCGAAGGCGGACTTCGGGCCGTGGTTGCCGCGGATTCATCCGCCCGGTCCGGCTCCCGTTCCCGTGTCGCCTGAGGACTCGGCTTCAGCCAGGCTCGCCTTGTACGCGCGCCGCGCGTCATTGACCAGCTGGTGCGCCAGCCGCGTGGTCTCGGGCTGGCGGAAGCGGGTGAGGCGGAGGATCAGCGCGACGGCGGTGTCCAGGTCCATCCGGTGCCCCACCGACACGTAGACGGGGTTGCAGCGGTCGCGCGTCCGCAGCGCCACGCCCACCACCTCGCCCTTGTCCACGATCGGGGCCGTCGAACCGCGTGCTTCGCCCAGCGGCCCGTGCTCGCCCACGAACATCGTCTTGGCGCAGCCGACGGAAGGCAGGTCCAGCAGCACGCCGCCGTGGCAGGCCAGACCGAAGCGCCGTGGATGCGCGTAGCCGTGCGCGTCGAACACCACCACGTCGGGGCGATGCCGCAGCCGCTCCCACGCCGCCGCCAGCGCCGGCAGCTCGCGGAAGGAGAGGTAGCCGGGGAGGTAGGGGAAGCGAAGATCCACCCGCGCGCTCGCCTCCTCGACCGTGTCGAACGTCTCCAGGCCGATGGTCACCACGCCCGCGAACCCCACCCGGCTGAACCGGTCGGCCGACACGTCCGCGCCGGCGACGAGCCGCGGCGCGAACCCCGCCGGCGGCTGCGTCACCAGCCGCTCGCGCAGGGCGAGCTGCACCTCGCGCGCTTCCGCCACCTTCAGCTCCCACGGGTGAAGCCGCTGGAATCCTTCCATGCTCATCTGAAGGAAATCTGGGGGCCTGGCTCGTTCACCGGCGGCTGACCGGGAGGGACTGCTCGGCGTGTCCAACACGCAACTTCAGGCGAGTGGACGCAATGAATTGAAACATAACAGGATGCAGCTGCACACCTCATGTGCTTACGAGGTGCGGGCGGCCCGCTATCCGAGCATCTTCCGGAAGTAGTGGCGCGAGAAGCCGGGCGGGTACTCGTCCAGCCGGCCGAACTCCTCGAAGCCGAGCTTCCGGTAGAAGTCCGGCGCCTGGAAGGTGAAGGTATCGAGCCAGATCCCGGTGCAGCCGAGCTCGCGGGCGGCCTCTTCCGCGCGCCGCATCAGCTCCGCGCCCAGGCCGTGGCCGCGCAGGCGCTCGTCCACCCACAGGATCTTCACGAACGTCCAGCCGAAGTACACGTCCGCGATCAGCCCGCCCACGATGGTGCCGTTCTCGTCGCGCACGAACAGCCGCAACGGGGAATAGCCGTGATCCCCCGCCTTGGCCTGGTTGAACGCATCGAGGCCGTTGCCCACCGCCTGCACGTCGGCAATCGGCCCGTCGTCCTCACGCGTGATCGTCGCGTTCACCGGAACTCCCAGGTGGGCGGGATGGTTGGCCCCGGCCCGTGAAGGCGCGCTCCCCAGACGGGCGGCGAATCTCGCCATCGGCCGCTGGTGTGGGGAACGATCGCTGTCTTCGGCCACTCGCCGGGACGGAGCGCGACCCGCTGTGACGGGAACCGGCACCCGGCTCCGGGCGGGAAGGATGGGACTTCCGACGACCACAAGGGGCGAGGCTCCATGAACCTATCGGTACGGAACGGACCGAGAAAGCAGGTTGGGGAGCCGCTCCGCGACACGGGAAGGCTTGCTTCCGCCCTACCGCGCGCGCATGATGGGCGTTCGGGCGCGAACAGGTCGCGCCCGGAGTATCCCCGAACGTGGAGGAGGGGCCGATGAAGAAGCTGCGGCTGGATCCGGAAAAGCTCTCGGTCGAGGCCTTCGAGGTGGAGTCGGCGGAGGAGGCTGCCGGAACCGTGATGGGCGCGGACGCATCGTCGCCACGCAACTGCACGGGGCCTGACGTGAGCTGCGGCTACCCGTTCACCTGCGGCGGCACGAGCTGCCCCAGCGGCTACCCCGTCTGCCACGCCCCCTGCTCGTAGCCGCCACCGGAGGGAAGGAAGCGCGAAGGCAGGGCAGCGGACGGTCTCGGCTGCCCTGCCTCATTTCATATCCGCATGGCTGCTTGCCGCTTCGATGCCCCGTCTTTGTCTCCCGGTCCGCACCCCCGCACCCCCGCACCCCCGCACCGTTTTACTGCCCCGCTCCCAGCATCTCCTTCATCTTGTTGAAGAAGTTGGCCTTCAGCTCCTTGCTGTCCTCCTCGCTCAGCGAGCTGCGCTTGCCGGTGCGGTACTCCAGCAGGTCGGGCGGCACTTCCTTCAGGAAGCGCGAGGGCTGGCGCGGGACCGGCTCGCCGCGCTGGCGGCGCGTGGCGCAGCCGGAGAGCGTCAGGCGGTGCCGCGCGCGCGTTATCCCCACGTAGAACAGGCGCCGCTCCTCGGCGATCGGGTCCATCCCCAGCTCGCCGACCGCCTCCACGCTGCGGGTGTGCGGGAGGATCTCCTCCTCCAGGCCCACGATGAAGACGTGCGTGAACTCCAGCCCCTTGGCGGCGTGGAGGGTCATCAGCGTCACCCGGTTGGGCTCCTCGTCCCGGTCGTCCTTCTTCTCGTCTTCCTCGACCAGGGAGATCTTTTCCAGGAACGAGCGCAGGGTGGGCGCCTCCCAGTCGTCCTCTTCGTCCGGCAGCGGCTGCTGGTTCCACACGCGGTCTTCGTAGGTGCCGATGCTGGCGACGAAGTCGCGCAGGATGTCCACGCGCACCTCGGCGGCGCGCTCGCTCTTCGCGTTGTCGGCGCGCACCGCCTCTTCCAGCCGCACGCGGCCGATCACCCCCTTCGCGAACGCCAGCAGCGTGCGATCCGTCTGCCCCGCGGCGAGGGACGCCTCCGTGGCGGTGTACTCGTGCCGCAGCTCGTCCATCATCTCCACGAAGTGGCGGATCGGCTCCACCTGCGCCTTGCTGACGCCGTCTACTTCATGGATGCGCCGCAGCATCTCGAACATGCTCGTGCCGTGGGCGCGCGCCGCCTCGAGGATGCGCAACTGCGTGGTGCGCCCGATCCCCCGCAGCGGGTAGTTGAGGATGCGCCGCAGCGCCACCTCGTCGCGCGGGTTGATGATCGTCTTGAGGTACGCCACCGCGTCCGCCACCTCCTTGCGGTCGAAGTAGCTCTGCCCGCCCACCACGCGGTAGGGGATGTTCTGCGTGCGCAGCGCCTCTTCCAGCGGCCGGGCCTGGAGGTTGGTGCGGTAGAGCACGGCGAAGTCGCTCCACTGCACGTTCTCGGTCAGGCGGCGGATGGAGATCTCGCGCGCCACCATCTCGGCCTCCTGCTCCTCGGCCGTGCGGGCGCCGTCGTCCAGGAACTCCCAGTAGTCGATCTTGGGTCCCGGCCCGTTGTTCGTCCGGAGCGTCTTTTCGCGGCGGCCGGCGTTGTTCACCACGACCGCGTTGGCCGCGTCCAGAATGCGCTGCGTGGAGCGGTAGTTCTCTTCCAGGACGACGACCCGCGCTCCGCCGAAGTGGCGCTCGAAGTCGAGGATGTTGCGCACGTCGGCGCCGCGCCAGGCGTAGATCGACTGGTCGTCGTCGCCCACCACGCACAGGTTCTTGCGCGGGCCGGCCAGCAGCCGCGCCATCTCCAGCTGCGCGCCGTTGGTGTCCTGGTACTCGTCGATCATCAGGTAATGCCAGCGCCGCCAGTACCCCTCGCGCACCTCGGCGTGGTCGCGCAGGAGCTGCACGGGAAGGAGCAGCAGGTCGTCGAAGTCGCACGCGCCGGCCGCCCGCAGCGCCTGCTCGTAGCGGGGATACACGTCCGCCGCCATCACCGCGTAGTCGTCGTTGCGGTTGCCTTTGACGGGGGCCGCCGCCACCTCCTCGGCCGCCTGGCGCGGGGAGACCAGGCGGTTCTTCCAGTCGCTGATCGTGTAGAGGACGCGCTTGTGGTCCCAGTTCTCCTCGCCGGCGCTGGCCTGCACGTGCACCTCGCCGTCGATGATGCGCTTGACCACCGCGCCCTGGTCGGCCGTGCCGTAGATGGAGAACTCCTTGGGCAGCCCCACCCTGCCGCCGTGCTCGCGCAGGATGCGGGCGCCCAGCGAGTGGAACGTCGACAGGAGGACGCCCTTCGCGTCCTTGCCGACGATGCGGGCCACGCGCTCGCGCATTTCGGCCGCGGCCTTGTTGGTGAACGTCACCGCCATCACCCGCCGGGGGTCCACGCCCCGGTCGCGCACCAGGTAGGCGATGCGGTAGACGATGGTGCGGGTCTTTCCCGAGCCGGCGCCGGCCAGGATCAGCACCGGCCCCTCGGTGGCCAGCGCCGCCTCGCGCTGTTCGGGGTTGAGCTCGCGGAGGTATTGCGGGATGAACTGCAAGGCTTTCGAGCGCGGGAACGGCTGGGAAAACGGGTGCGCCAGCGCATGAGTGCGCCAGTGCGTTCGGGCTTCGGCACGGGAACAGGGGGCCGCGCGGAGTGGAACGCACTCACGCACTTCCGCACTCACGCACCCGTCCGCGGTTCCTCGAAACTACCCGAAAACCCGCACCGGGTCAAAGTTTGACGGGCTTCGGCGCGGGAGCTATGTTTCTGCCCGAACCTGCCCGGCGACGGCCACCCTTACGGAGGATGCATGACGTTACGAGACCGCTTCACGGGGCTCTCGGTCGCGGACGCGTTAGCGGTGCGCGCCAACGACGACCCCCGGCGGCCGTTCGTCGTGTTCGGGGACCGGCGCTGCACCTACGCGCAGATCGACCACCAGAGCGATGCGCTGGCGGCCGCGCTGCACGAGCTGGGGATCGAGGCGGGCGACCGCATGGCGCTGACCCTTCCCAACTGGCCCGAGTTCATCGTGGCCACCTTCGCGGCGGCCAAGCTCGGCGCCGTGATCGTTCCGCTCAACCCCCGCTTCACCACCCCCGAGCTGCAGTACATGCTGCGGCACTCCGAGACGGCCGTGGTGGTCACCGCGGAGAACTGGGAGGGGGTGGACTACCTCGCCCGCTACGAGGCGTTCCTGGCCACCCTGCCCGACCTGCAGTACGTGGTGAGCGTGGGCGAGGAAGACCTGTGGTACGACGACCGCATCCACCAGTTCGAAGACCTGGTCTCCAGCGGCGAGGGGCGCACCTTTCCGCGCCACCAGGGGAGCGCCGACGAGCTGTTCGCCATCCTCTACACCTCGGGCACCATGGGGAAGCCCAAGGGGGTGGCGCTCACGCACGGCAACCTGCTCACCACCGCCGCGGGCTCGGCCGACGCGCTGGCGCTGTCGGCCAGCGACGTGGTGTTCGGGCTCAACACCCTCTTCAACGTCTTCGGGCTCAGCACCGGCGTGCTGGGAACGATGATGGCGGGGGGCACGCTGGTGCTGCAGGACCACGACGACACCGTGCAGGCCCTGGAGCTGGTGGAGCGCGAGAAGGTCACCGTCTACCACGGCGTGCCCACCAACTTCGTGCTCGCCCTGCGGGCCGAAGAGCGGGCGGAGATGGACCTGTCGTCGCTGCGCACGGGGATCGTGGCGGGGGCGCCGGCGCCCGAAGAGCTGGTGGCGCGGGCCAGGCGCGAGCTGGTGCCGGACCTGCGCATCGGCTACGGGCTCACCGAGACCAGCGAGACGGTGGCGCTCACCCTGGGCGGCGACCCGCCGGGAAAGAGCCTCACCACCGTGGGCCGTCCCCTTCCCGGCGTGGACATCCGCGTGCTGGACGTGGACGGCAGCGTGCTCCCGGTGGAGAGCGTGGGCGAGATCGCCGTGCGCGGCCCCTGCGTGATGCAGGGGTACTACCGCCAGCCGGGCGAGACCGCGCTGGCGTTCACCCGCGACGGGTACTTCCTCACCGGCGACCTGGGGATGCTGGACGAGGAGGGGTACCTCCACGTGCTGGGCCGCCGCAAGGAGATGATCATCCGCGGCGGGTTCAACGTGTACCCGCGCGAGGTGGAAGACCGGCTGCACGCGCACCCCGCCGTTCTCGACGTGGCCGTGGTCGGCCTCCCGGACGAGATCCTGGGCGAGGTGAGCTGCGCCTGCATCGTTCCCGTCGAGGGGGCGATCGTCACGGGGGAAGAGATCAAGGACTTCTGCCGTGAGGTGCTGGCGGACTACAAGGTTCCCGACCTGGTCCGCTTTCTCGACAGCTTCCCCATGACGGGGAGCGGCAAGGTGCGCCGCGTGGAACTCGCGCGCATGATCAGCGCCGAGGAGAGCAGCCGCCGGCCGTGAGTGGATTCTGAATTGCGGAGAGGGCTTCTCCGACTGTCGCCTGGAGGGTGCCAGGGCACGAGAGTGCGAAGGTGCGTATGCGGGCCGCGCGTGGAGCGCGGGTCCCGGCGCGCTCTCGCACTCGGTCGCTTTCGCGCCTCCCGCCGAAGCGGAGAGGGGTCCCGCCCGCGTAACCGAAACGTGAGCGACTGATGAACATGATGCAGCGGAGCCCGCACCTGTACGGGGTGCAGCCGACCGACCCGGGCGCGCGGAACGCGGCCCTCCTGATCGACTTCGACAACATCACCCTCGGCGTGAGGAGCGACCTGGGCAAGGAGCTCAAGACGCTGCTCAACTCCGAGATCTTCCGCGGCAAGGTGGCGGTGCGCCGCGCCTACGCCGACTGGCGGCGCTACCCCAACTACGTGGTGCCGCTCACCGAGGCGAGCATCGACCTGATCTTCGCCCCCGCCTACGGCACCTCCAAGAAGAACGCCACCGACCTGCGCATGGCGGTGGACGCCATCGAGCTGGCGTTCCAGCGCCCCGAGATCGGCACCTACATCCTGCTCACCGGCGACAGCGACTTCTCGAGCTGCGTGATCAAGCTCAAGGAGTACGGCAAGTACGTGATCGGCGTGGGGATGCGCGACTCGTCGAGCGACCTCCTGATCCAGAACTGCGACGAGTACTACTCGTATCACGCCCTCTCGGGGCTGGTGCGCGAGGGCGAGCAGAGCGCCATGCGGCGCGACCCGTGGCTGCTGGTGCGCGAGGCGGCGCAGAAGATGGCCGACTCGGGCGACAGCATGCGCACCGACCGGCTCAAGCAGGTGATGATCGACCTGGACCCCAACTTCGACGAGAAGGACGAGGGGTACAGCAAGTTCAGCAAGTTCGTGCAGGTGGCCGCCGAGAAGGGGCTGATCCGCCTGCACAAGGTGGAGAACGGCCAGTTCGAGGTCGCCCCCGCCGACGACGAGGCGCCGCTCCCCGCGCCGCAGGCGCGCTACGACCGCGAGGAGCGGTACCGGGACCGCGATCGCGACCGCGGTCCTCGCGGGCGTGGACGCGGCCGTGACCGGGATCGCGACCGGGATCGCGGTCCCCGGCCCGAGTACCCGCAGCCCGTGGCCACCGAGCCGGAGCGCGAGGAGCGCGCCGAGGCCGC
>Ga0207706_10000676_pt1 | contig 35793 bp, 28 predicted proteins | sample KBSC53metaG_FD_184318 | JGI IMG/M metagenome (GOLD analysis project Ga0207706, IMG submission 184318) | Corn rhizosphere microbial communities from Kellogg Biological Station, Michigan, USA - KBS C5-3 metaG (SPAdes) (version 2) | ecosystem: Host-associated > Plants > Roots > Rhizosphere > Soil ... | reverse complement strand
AACGTCGATGCCCTGATTGCGGCCAGCAAATCCGTAACCAGCAATTCGAAATAAGTTGCAGTTACCAACAAAGGGACTCCGAATGCGAAAGGTGTTGCTGGTTTGTTTGCTTTTTTCCCAAATCACATGGGCCCTGGACCGCCAACCCAATTCCGATTTCCGGATGCGCCGTCAATCACTGGCGAGCAAGGCCACTGGGGGCGTTGTTCTTCTTTTCGCTTCGAATGAAGCGGAAGGGCCGAACGATCTTTACGGTTACCGTCCCGACGACAATTTTTTCTACCTCTCGGGCTGGAGCGAGCCGGGAGCGGCCCTGCTGATCGTGGGTGCCGCTGACCCGAAAGATCACTCCTATACCGAGATCCTGTTTCTTCCCAATCACAATCCTTCGCAAGAAAAGTGGACCGGGCCGAAGCTGGGCGCGGACAGTCCTGACGCCGGCAAGCTTACCGGGTTCGATCATGTTGAGGTCCTCGACAATTTGCGCTCCGAACTGGTCCGCCTGCTGCCGGCAAAGAAGGCGACCGTCTATACCGACGTGGTCGCCGATGGCGAGATTTCGAATTCAGCGGCGCCTCTGGATTGGCTGAAGCGGGCCAATTCGTTCCCCGTCGGGGTTTCTTTCCAGGATGTCCGTCCGATGCTGGCTTCGCTCCGAACCTATAAGGATGCGGGCGAAATCGAGCGCATCCGTCACGCCACCGACGCCTCGATTGCAGCCCATTTTGCAGCCATGCGCACGGTAAGGTCAGGCGTCACCGAGCGCGAGATTTCCGCCCTGATGCAGTATGAGTGGGGGAAACGCGGTTGTGAGCGTCCCGCCTATGCCCCCATCGTGGGCTCAGGTTTCAACTCCACCGTGCTGCACTACTCTGACGACTCCGGCACCATGCAGTCCGGAGACGTCGTGGTGATTGACGCCGCGGGAGAATATTCCATGTACGCGTCCGACATCACCCGCACCCTGCCGGTGTCCGGAAAATTCACCGCCCGCCAGCGCGAGATTTACGATATCGTTCTGGGCGCGCAACAGGCCGCCATCGACGCGTTTCGCTCAGGCAAATCGAGCCTGCGGAAGGACCAGCCCAATTCGATCTACGACGTGGCCTACAACTACATCAATTCGCACGGCAAGGATCTGCACGGCGAGCCGCTGGGAAAGTATTTCATTCACGGGCTCAGCCACTACGTGGGATTGAACGTCCACGATGCGGGCGATTACAACGTTCCACTCGGCCCAGGAGCGGTGTTTACCATCGAACCCGGAATTTACATTCCAGAGGAAAAGCTCGGGGTGCGGATCGAAGACATCCTTTACGTTGACCCGGACGGAAAGCTGATCAACCTGACCGCTAACCTGCCTCACACCGCCGACGACGTCGAGCACGCCATGGCGGGTAAGTGAGGACAGGCATGTGTGGGTCGGACACTCCTGTCCGACGCCTTTGACGTTGATTTTGACTGGCACGAAAAGACCTTTGCCTGAAGCACTTGCATCGAACAATCCAGAGAAAAGCAAGAGCACAAGGGTCGGACAGGAGTGTCCGACCCACACTGCACTACCTGACCCACATGGGCTCCCCTTTTGATATCCTAGGACATCGTGCGGATGATCTGGTTGTTCCTGATCCTGGCCCTGAGTACCGTAGCTGTGGCTCTGGTCGGATTGGCGGCCTACCTTCGAGTGCGCAGCCATATGAAGGAATCGTCCTCCAGAGAAACCCACGGCAAAGAGTGAACCCGATTTCGTCGCTTCCGATTCTGACACGGAGAAACGTCCAACATGGCGAAGCCCGCTAGTCTTGCCCTCGATCGAGGTAGTCGCGCTCTTTACTGGGCGGAACAGGCGGCGATTGTGGTTAGCGCAAGCCTGTTTGTTGCGCTGTGTGCGCACGTGACCGTGCCCCTGCCGTTTACCCCGGTACCCCTTACTTTGCAGAATTTTGGGGTGCTTCTGGTCGGCCTTACCTTGGGAAGCCGTCGCGGCTTTGCCGCGCTGGCGCTTTACCTGGTGGAAGGAGCGTCGGGCATGCCGGTGTTCAATCCCGCGGGGCTGGGCGGTATCGCGCAGTTGTCAGGTGCGACCGGAGGCTTCCTGCTGGCTTATCCGTTTGTCGCTGGGCTGGCGGGTTGGATCATGGAGCGCGGCAAGGCCAGTTTTGCTCGCGCCGCCACAGCAGGCGTGCTTGCGGAGGTGGTGTTGTTCGCCGGAGGCCTTTCCTGGCTGACGGCTTTGACCCATTCTTTCGCCCAGGCAGCACGCTTCGGCCTTTACTGGTTCGTGTTCGCGGAAGTGATCAAGGTCATGTTGGCCGCTGGAGTCTCAACCGGATGGCAGCGTGTCCGCAAGGAGCAGGCATGAGTTTCGTCGAAACACCTTCTGGAACGACCGCACTCGCACCCGAAACCAAGGATTCGTCCAGCGGAGTCGCGCCCACGCGTGAGATCAGCATCGCACACAGTCCCGACTCCGATGACGCCTTCATGTTCTATGCTCTGGCCACCAATAAGGTGCGCGTCCCCGGGCTGCGCTTTACTCATAAGCTTTGCGACATTGAAACCCTGAACCAGAAGGCGCGGGAAGGCGAAGGTGTTTATGATGTCACGGCCATTTCGTTCCACGCCTATCCCTACATCCAGGATAATTACGCTCTGCTTCCGAGCGGAGGCAGCGTCGGCGATGGCTATGGCCCCATGATTGTGGCCACCCAGGGATTTTCGCAGAACGAAATAAAGCGCAAGAAGATTGCGGTGCCGGGAACTCTGACCACGGCCTATCTCGCGCTGCGGCTTTTCGCGCCCGGGATTGAAACCGAGGTCGTCCCCTTCGACCAGATTATTCCCCAGGTCGTGGCTGGTAATTACGAGGCCGGCCTCATTATCCATGAAGGGCAGTTGACCTATGCCAAAGCCGGTCTGCAACGGATTGTGGACCTGGGCAGGTGGTGGCTGAAAGTTACCGGATTGCCGCTGCCGCTGGGTGGAAACGCGATTAAGCGCAGTCTGGGACCGGAGTTGACGGCGAAAGTATCAGGAGCTCTGCGGGACAGCATTCAGTACGCGCTCGACCATCGCGACGAGGCGCTTGCCTATGCCATGCAATTCGCGCGCGACGTCGATCCCCAGCTCGCGGACAAGTTTGTCGGCATGTACGTCAACGAGCGCACTCTGGATTACGGGCCGGATGGACGCGAAGCCGTGCGTCGCCTGCTGGACATGGGACACAAAGCAGGAATCATTCCGCGAGAAGCAAGAGTGGATTTTGTCTAGAAGAGCTTCTGGCTTCTAGCTACTGGCTAAAACTTCAGACCCGTTGGCTCTAGCTAGAAGCCAGGAGCTAGAAGCTAGAAGCTAGAAGCTAGAAGCGCCTTATGTAGAAGCGCCTTACCTGATTTTTTCCGGAAACGAGAATACCGGGTCCACATCCACCGGCACCTTCGATGCCGCCTTTAAAGACAACTGCAATTCTGCCGGCATTACATCGTACTTTTTGAACCACGCTTCGGCGCGCTCGCGGCTTCCGGTGGCTTCAATGTCCAGAAGTTCTTTCGCGAGATCAGCCAGCACACCAGGAATGCTGACATAGTCGATGGCGTACGTTCCTGATGCTTGCCGCTTGATTGCGCCGCGCTCCAGAAGGTAGTTGAACTCCATCATCTCGGCCTGGCCGTGGGCTTCTCCGGTGCCGAAGCGTATGGTGCGGAAAATTCCCGCCAGGTAGGAAGCGTAATACTCTTCCAGCTTTTCCTTGGGCAGGATCTCGTGGTCCACCAGCCACTTCAGGCCGAACATGCCAACCACATCGGCTTTAGCTTCCTCCAGACCACTGTACTGGGGGCCAATGGCTTCACGGACCGCCACTTTGCCAGCCGCGGTGCGCGAGTAGGCGGGGCCCAGTCCGTGGGCCATCTCGTGCATGATGGTGCCCAGCAGATATCCTTCAGCGGAGGCCTTGGCAGCCTGTTCCGGCGGCATCATGAACTGGGCGAGCGGAAGAATCACGTAGGTGACGCGCGCGTCCATGAAGTTCTTGAAGAAGATTTTCTTGCTGCCCTTCTGTTCGTGAACCCGGGGATCATTGGGCAGGTTGTCGGCCACAGCCTGGTAGCCATGACGCAGATCGCCCGCGCGGTAGGGTGCGTCCATGACCTCCATGGGAGTTTCGAGTCCGTGCTTGGAAGGCCGGTCCTCGGGAGCCAGCGGCAGCGCATCCTGGACGTCAGCTACGTATTTCTGAAACATGGCCAGCTTGCGGCTCTCCGCCTCATTGCGCACCAGCACGGCGGCGCCGTAAGAACCTTTCACGCCGAGAAGGCCGTCGGTGTAGGTCTCGTAAGGAGCAAAAATCACATCGAACTTGGGATCCTTCAAATCGACCCAAGCCAGATCGCTTTTGAAGTAGTCATCGGTCAAGAGGGCGTCGGCGCGCAGACGCAGAAAATTGGCGAACGCGGGATCGTCACTCAAAGCAGCAGCCTCACGCAAGTCGTGGGCGGCCGGCTCCAGAAATGAGCGATAAGCAATGTGATAGGGGACGCCTTCAAGCCGGTCGCCGTGCCAGCGCACCAGCGTGGTTAGACTGTAAATTTCCTCTCTCTTCTCGGGATGGTCCTTTACGTATTGCTCGATCTGCTGGCGGGTCAGACCCTCGGGATAAAATCCGCGACCCGGCGGCATGGGTGTAATGCCGACAAAGGGCCGGTTCTGTTCGATCAGGTCGAAGCGCGAGCCGTTGATCCACAGATAGTGGCGCAGTTCCTGATCCTTCGCGCTCTTGCTCGAAGCCAGGGACTGGTACAGGGTCAGGCCTTCGGGATCGCTCTGCCGCCAGTAAATGTTCTCCAGATAGCGTGAAGCATCCACCAGCTTGCCCACCAGTTTCTTCTCGCGCGCGGTGAGCCCGGCGGAGTGAAATGGCATGTCTATGCGACGAAATTTCGCCAGCCGCTGGGCCAGGTCGGGGGCAACCTGCATGCCGCCGGAAGCCGCACCTCGGGCCGCTGATCCAGTCATCGGCTTTTTACTCTTTTGGGCTGAGCTGGGAGAAATCATAAGAACGATACACAGCAGGGTAAGAAGGGAGCCCTTTTTGATCATCAACCTGATTTTAGCAGAGCTCTGTCGCAGGGTCGTGCAACAACAGCCCTCTTTTGAACTCTCGCCGGGTTAGAGTCAAAATCTTTAACCGCAAAGGACGCAAAGAATTCCGCAAAGCACGCGAAGGAGATTCTCGCCAACCTTCGTCTTCCTCGTTATCATGTTGCGGTGGCCGCGGAAATGAATCGGAATGGCGCTCAGACCCTGCTGGTGGATGCGGACGATACGCTTTGGGAAAATAACATTTACTTTGAGCGCGCCATCGCGAACTTTATCTCGTTCCTCAATCACCATGAGTACACACCGGAACAAGTGCGCGAAGTGCTGAACCAGGTGGAGCGCGAGTCCATCGTCAGCCATGGCTACGGTCTGCATAGCTTTGCGCACTCTCTGGTCGCGACCTTCGAGCGCCTGGCCGTCGAACCTCTGACCCCTTCCCTTCACGAGACTATTAACGGATTTGCCCACACGATTGCCGGCCATCCGGTTGAACTCCTGCCCGGAGTGACGGAGACGCTGCAATATCTCTCCGAACGCCACCACTTGATTCTGATGACTAAGGGTGCGGTGCCGGAGCAGACCGGGAAAGTCGAACGCTCCGGTCTTAAAGAGTATTTCTCGGCGGTGGAGATTGTGTCCGAAAAGAATGTTCCCACCTACCAGCTGGTCATTTCCAAGTACGCTCTGGATCCCGATGCCAGCTGGATGATCGGCAACAGCCCCAAATCCGACATCAATCCGGCGCTGGCTGCGGGTCTCAATGCGGTGTTCGTTCCGCACGGCGCCACCTGGGTGCTGGAGCATGAGGAAGTGGAGTCCGCGGAACCGCCGAGGAGGTTGCTGGTAGTGGAGAAGTTTTCTGAGCTGCAGGCGCACTTCTAGCTTGAGGCCCAGGCTGAAGAGGGCGCAACAGCAGGTCCCCATTCGACTCCCCCTCGTGTGCACTCGGAGTTCGCTCAGGGCAGGCTCTCCACTTCGCTCGCTGCGCTCCGCTCCAGTCGGGATGACAGAGTTCATGCGGGGAGACGGGGGGGGAAGGCTGAGAGCTGACAGCCGCCTTTCTAGCACCAAACTAACCAACAACCTCCGTATCCCACTGTTTCGCCGCATGTTACTCTTTTTCTGCTCTGGTCTTTTGCCCGCATCCGTGCGTGGCTGTGCAGAAAAACAATTTGCGGCGGCTGCTGCGAACCGTGGAAGCCCTGTCCGATCTCGGCCCCGAGATGACGGCGGAGCGCGACTTTCCGCAGACCGCGCGAGCCATGGTCTCGGCGCTGCTCCAGGCGGGGGGCGCGCGCGAAGGCGTGCTCTTCACCTTCAGCGACAAGCCTTCCATGCTCTCTTCCGTGGCCTCCGAAGGCTTCGCGTTGATGCCGGAGCCCGCCATCATGCCGTTGCTGCCGAAGCACGTTCATGCCCTCACCACGGCGCACGGACCGGTTGTGCTCAAGCCCGGCTCCTATGACGTTTTCCTGAGTTCAAACGGAAACGTTGCCCCTGAACTGTTCAAGTGCGTCGCCCCGTTGAAAGTGGGCGGCAAACTTGTGGGTATGGTGGCGCTGGGCCGCCGCGAAGGCGACGCCCTCTTCGACGACGAAGACCTGGGAGCCCTCGAACTGCTGTGCAACTATGTTGCGGTTGCCATGCAGAACCACGTGCTGTCGCAGACCCTGGCGCAGCGTGTTTCGGAGAACCTGCGTTTACTGGCGTCTCTCCACGGTTTTTATGACACCGCGCTCGAAGCCTTCGCCACAGCCATTGACGTGAAACATGTGAACATTCACGGCCATTCCCTGCGAGTGGGACGCTATGCCTCGGCCATCGGAGAAGCCATGGGCATGGACCAGAACGACGTCGCTGCTCTGCGCTCCGCAGGCTACCTGCACGACATCGGGAAGGTCGCAGTGGACAAGCGTCTGTTCGGGAAGCCCAGTTCTCTCGACGCCGAAGAGTTCCGTGAAATGGCCGACCACACCGTGGTAGGACATCAAATTGTGAGCGGCGTGGAATTTCCCTGGCCGCGAATTCCCGAGATCGTGCGCTCCCACCACGAGCGCGGCGACGGGTCGGGATATCCGGACGGGCTGATGATGGACGATGTCGCCATGCCGGTGCGGATCATCGGCCTGGCCGACACTTTCGACGCCATGACCAGCGAGCGCCCCTATCGCGAATCGCTCTCGGTTGGAAACACACTGAGTGAGATCGTTCGTCTTTCTCCTCTGAAATTTGACCCCAACGCCGTCCACGGACTGCTGCTGCAGATCCGGCGCGACTCCGTGGGCAGCAACCGCACGCCATTTCTTCAGGACCGCCTGGCAGTCAACATCGCCGCCGCGGACATCGATCAGCTGGCCGCCACCTTGCAGCACAAAGTCACGCATGGCCGCCTTTATCTGACCTAGAAGGCTCGATCGTATTCCCCGCCGCGCTGGCGCCAGAGGCACCAAAAGTAACCGCAGGGTGATCCCTGGCATGCAACTATTCGCGGATATTCACTAATCCCTGCCCTCGATTGGCCGATAGATATTCTAGTCAGTCACCGTATCCCCTTCGTTACAGATTTTTCCATCAGCGAGACTACAGCCAGCGCCGCCATGCGACGCGACAGGTTCGCTCCGATGGGGTGTTGCAGAAAGAGGCGGGAATGTCAGCCGGGACCCAGTTGGAACCTGAAATGCTTAAGCGCCAGGCGGAGACCCTGCAATCGATCTTCGAGACCCTCCCCCTGGGAGTGATGGTGGCTGATGTCGAGGGGAAGCTTCTGTTTTTTAATCCCGCTGCTGAACAAATCCTGGGTGCGGGGGGCAGCGGCCTCAATACTCCAGACCAGACCACTGTCTATGGCTGGTACCTTTCTGATCAAATCACTCTGGTCTCGCCTGAAGGCTTTCCTCTGTTCCGGGCCGGCCGTGGAGAACAGGTTAGCGACGAACTTTTTTTCGTGCGCCATCCCAACTGCCCGGCAGGTTTGTGGATCTCGATGAGCGGCTGCCCCCTGAGAGATGGCTCCGGGCCGGTTTACGGGGGCGTGGTCTTCTTTCAGGATGTTACCCAGCGCCGTCAGGAGGTCCAGGCCATCACCCTGCTGTCCCGCGTGGTGGAGCAGACCGCCGACAGCGTGATGCTTACCGACAAGCAGGGCACGATTGAATATGTGAATCCCGCCTTCGTAACCACCAGCGGTTATCCTCTTGCCGAAGTGCTGGGCCAGACTCCCCGCATTCTCAAATCCGGACTGCATGATGCCGGATTCTACCGTCAGCTGTGGAGCCGGCTGATGGGGGGCCAAACCTTTCGCGGCATGATTATCAATCGAAAGAAGTCGGGAGAACTCTACTGGGCCCAGCAGACTATTACGCCGGTCCGCGATCAGGGTGGCGAACTGACTCACTTCGTCTCCGTGCTGCAGGACATTACCGAACTCCGCAAGCAGGAAGAGCATGACTTCCAGTTACGACTGGCGCGAGAAGTGCAGCAGCAATTCTATGGATCCGCGCCGGCAGTGGCCGGTTTTGATATCGGCGGGTCCTCCTATCCCGCGTACGAGACGGGCGGCGACTACTTTGACTTTATTGCCATGCCCAATGGCCGCCTGGGAATTGCGCTGGGCGACGTCGAAGGACACGGCTTTGGTTCCGCACTGGTCATGGCCCTCACTCGCGCCTACCTTCGTTCTTTCGCCAACCTCGATCTTGAACCGGAGCAGATCCTGGTCCAGGTAAACCGCATGCTGGCCCAGGACCTCGAACATGGCCATTTCGTTACTCTGGCACTGGCTTGCCTGGATACCAGCCAGCGCTCCCTGATCTACGCCGGAGCGGGTCACATGCCGGGATTCGTGCTGAGCGGATCGGGAGTGGTAGAGCATGTGCTCGAAAGCAACGGACCGCCGCTGGGCCTTTTTTCCGACAGCCTGTATTCCTGCCAGAACGAGATCCTGCTCGAACCCGGGCAGATTCTGGTCCTGCTGACTGATGGGATCACAGAGTCTGTGGCTGACGGCGGGGAGGAATTCGGAGTGCAGGGCGCTCTGGAATATATCGCCGCCCACTGCGACGAGCCCGCCCGTCAAATCGCCGACGGTCTCCACCTTCAGGCCCGAAGGTTTGCCGGTTATGAACCGCAGAATGACGACATTACTTCGGTGGTGCTCAAAGTTGGTCCCAACCCCTAGCAGCTAGAGCACGGTCTCGCTTGCACCTGGAGCGCCGCGCGGCTGCTCCCCAATCATGACATCGCCACCTTCCACCTTCAGCGGATAGACTGCAACTCTCGCTCCCGGATTGTGGCCGGCCTGGCCGGTCTTCGGGTCCCACTGCCAGCCGTGCCACGGACAAACTAGCTTGCCTCCCTCAATCACGCCTTGTCCCAGCGGACCGCCCTGATGCAGGCAGACGTTGTCCATAGCCAAGAGGGTGCCGTTGACATTGGCGACGCAGATGACTTTGTCACCGAGCGGAAATTCCTTGGCCTCGCCTACCGGAGGAAGTTCGGATTGAGCTGCAAGTCTTACGAAGTTGGACATGAGACCTTTCAGAGTGATGAAAGCGAATTGCCGAGCTTTGCTCGGCCAGGACAGCCGGGGGCGGCTGTCCCCACGTGGGCCGCGCGACGACTGACGACTATTTTGGCTGTAACGTTTGCGCGATCATTACCTGGCGTTTGAAATTTTCCACCATTTGCGGGTCGAGGCGGACTTCGGTGGGACGCTTGGCCAGCGACATCTGATCAATCTTGTCCTGCAGCTTGAGCAGAGCGTAGAACAAGTTTTCGGGACGGGGCGGGCAGCCGATCACGTAAACATCCGTGGGGACGATCTTGTCCACGCCTTGCAGCACGGCATAGGTATTAAACGGACCGCCTACCGAGGAACATGCGCCCATCGAAATCACCCACTTGGGATCGGGCATCTGGTCGTAGATGCGCTTCACTACCGGGGCCATCTTCAAGGTGACCGTGCCGGCCACGATCATCAGGTCGCTTTGCCGCGGACTGGGACGGAATACTTCAGAGCCGAAGCGCGCAATGTCGAAACGCGCGGTGGAAGAGGCGATCATCTCGATGGCACAGCAGGCCAGTCCAAAGGTCATTGGCCACACCGCCGACTTACGCGCCCAGTTGAACACGTAGTCCACGGTGGTGATCATGAAATTCTTCTCGAACTTGTTCTGCAGCCAACCCATGAGGTGTCCTCGATCTCTGCGTCGCGCAGAGAGCATCCCGATACAATATATGCGACCCGCTCCAGTACTTCAACGGCAAGGTAAATGTGGGCGCGAGCGTCCCGCTCGTGCGCCAGCACGGTTCCTCTGTTGCCCGCCTGAGCCGTATCAGCTACAAATGGGAGTGTCCGGAATCGACCGGGCGAACCATGGCTGACGCCGCCACAACCGCTTCCCCGGCAGAGACGATGCAACCCGGTTCCTTCATCCGCTGGTGGCGTCAGGCCCGCACATCTTTCTTCTGGATGGTGCTGGTCGCATTCGTCCTGCGTTTTGGCTGGATTATTGTCGCCCACACCTACAGGTTCAAGACCTTTGATGACAACTTCAGCTTTGGCTGGGAAATGGGCCGCATCGGGCGCTCCCTCGCTCAGGGCCAGGGTTTCAGCAATCCGTTCAGCGCCACCACGGGGCCGACGGCATGGGAGCCTCCACTTTACCCATTACTTATTGCAGGAGTCTTCCAGCTGTTCGGGATTTATACGCACGCCTCGGCAATCGTGCTGCTGGGCATCAACAGCGTATTTTCTGCCCTGACCTGTATCCCCATTTTTCTGATCACCAGACGATGTTTCAGCGAAAGGCTGGCGGTGTGGACGGCCTGGCTGTGGGCCGTGATGCCCTCCGTAATGTACTGGTGCACCCGCTGGGTGTGGGAAACAAGTCTGGCGGCATTGCTGCTTGCCCTGATTTTCTGGCTGACCCTCGACCTGGAAGAAAGAGGCGGGCTCGCCCCGTGGACTCAGTTCGGACTGCTGTGGGGGATCGCGGCACTGGCCAACACTTCCCTGCTCGCTTTTCTACCGGCCGCCGGACTGTACGCATGGTACCGGCGTTGGAAGCGCGGCCAGCCTTCGCTGGCCGGGGTCGTACTGTCGGCACTGATATTCGCCGCCTGCATCGCTCCCTGGATGGCGCGCAATTACCGGGCCCTGGGAGTGATGTCTCCGCGCTCGAACTTCGGCGCTGAACTGCGCATTGGAAACGGCCCTGGTGCGGATGGGACGTGGAGAGAATATCTACATCCCACGCAAAATGTTTACCAGATGCGACTCTACCGCGAGATGGGCGAAGTTGCCTACGTTAAGGAGCGCGAGCGCCAGGCCATCGATTTCATTCGTGAGGATTACCCGCGCTTTCTCGTTCTGTGCTTGAAGCGCTTCATTTATTACTGGGCTGGAGTTCCGCGTTTGTCTGAGATTCCGGCGCTGGCGCCTCTCAAGAATTCTCTTTTCCTGGCTTCGTCGGTGCTGGCGTTCTGGGGCCTGGGACGCGCCCTGCGCAAGCGCCGGCACGGAGCCTGGCTGTTTTTCTGGCTGATTCTTTCGTACCCGGCGGTGTACTACGCGGTTTTCCCGCATCCGCGCTATCGCCATCCGATCGAGCCGGAACTGGGAATTCTAATGGTGTATGTGATTTCAGAAGCACAGAAAAAGAATGTGACAAGGAAGCAAACATCAACCGCCAACTGACATGCACCGATCTGCCGGAACTAGACCTGCACGGGTTGCGCGACTTCCTGCAGCGCAGCCGCGAAAGCGGCAATCGCTTGATCAATCTGCGGCCGCGTAATAATCAGCGGAGGCTGAAAGCGGATGACGTTGCCATAGACGCCGCCCACGCCCACCAGCACGCCCTGGCGCAGCAACCCATCGCGAATGGCCTCGGCTTCGGAGGTGGCCGGCGTGAGTTTTTTATCTTTGACCAGCTCGACGCCGATCATCAGCCCCAGGCCTCGAACTTCGCCGATCAGCGGATTATGCTTTTGTAATTCACGTAGCTTAGCCATGGCATAATTACCGGTCTCGGTGGCGCGGCCGGCAAGATTTTCCTTTTCCATGAACCCGATGTTGGCCAAGGCGGCGGCACAAGATACGGGATTGCCCCCAAACGTGGAAAGATGATCGCCGGGTTTGTAGGCAGCGGCGATCTCAGGACGTGTAGTAAAGGCGCTCAGCGGGAACCCGTCCGCGATGCCCTTGGCCGTCACCAGAATGTCGGGCTCGACGCCGTAGTGTTCGATGGCAAACATCTTTCCCGTGCGGGCAAAGCCGGACTGAACTTCATCGGCAATAAACAGTATGCCGTGGCGGTCGAGAACTTTCTTCACTTCTTTGAAATAATTGGGCGGCGGGACAATGATTCCGCCTTCGCCCATGACCGGCTCCGCGATGAAGGCAGCGACGTCATCGGCAGTGGTGAAGCGGATCACGTCCTCAATCGCTTGGGCACACTGCCGTCCACATTCTTCCGGATCGTTCGGCCACAGCGAGCGATACGAGTACGGTGCAGGCGCGAAGGTGACACCGGCCGCATATGGCCCGCCGCGCTTTTTTCGTCCCATGTTTCCGGTGACGCTGAGTGCTCCCCAGCTGCGTCCGTGAAAACTGGCGTGCAGCGCGATGAATTCATGCTTCCCGGTGTAAAGGCGGGCCAGCTTCATGGCGCCCTCGATGGCCTCGGCCCCGCTGTTGCCGAAAAACGTTTTGGTCAGGCCTCGGGGGGCGATGTGGGCAAGCTTCTCCGCCAGGTCGGCAACAGGTTGGACGTGATAGATGTAGGACGAGCAGTGGACCAGCCTGTCCATCTGCGCCTTGGCCGCGGCGATCACGCTGGGATTGCAGTGCCCCGCATTGACCACCGAGATGCCGGCAAAGCAATCGAGGTATTCGCGTCCGTTGATGTCGGTGACAGTGACGCCGCTGGCTTTGTCGATCACGATGGGCACGACTGACTTCATGAAGCCAGTCATCACGTAGTCTTTGTACTTCTGGATGGTGTCTGACATAAATTCCTCGGGTTGTGTAGACCCAGATGTCCTCGTCTGGGTGGGCGAGCAAAGTTCGCCAAGGTTTGCGCGAAGGTTCCGTTGCGCCTACGCTCCTGCCGAGCTGCGCTCGGCTGGGCAGGTGAGACACCTGCCCCTACGTGGCCTGTGACGGCTAAAACTTTCGCGAATGGTCTTTCGCCCAGCGTTCGACCACGATCTTCTTTTCGGTATAGAACTCGATGGCGTCGTGTCCCTGGGCGTGCATGATGCCGAAGAAGCTGTCTTTCCAGCCGCTGAAGGGAAAATACGCCATGGGCGCAGCCACGCCGATGTTGATGCCGATGTTGCCCGCCGGTGCTTCATAGCGGAAACGGCGGGCCGCAGCTCCACTCGACGTAAACAGCGATGCCTGATTGCCGTAAGGGCTGCGCTCGAGAAAAGCCAGCGCTTCGTCCATATCGTTGGCGTGGACCAGGCTCAGCACCGGGCCGAAGATTTCGGTTTCGGTCAGCTCGCTGGTGGCGGGAACCGCGTCGAGAACGGTCGGCTTCACGAAATTTCCTGCTTCGCCTTTTGGGATGCGCGAATTGCGTCCGTCCAGCAGGACCCTTGCCCCCTGTTTCTCGCCCGTCGCAATCAGCGTCTCGACCCGCGACTTGCTCTGCGGCGTGATCACCGGTCCCATCTGCACGCCCTCGTCGAGGCCATTGCCCACGCGTAACGACGCGGCCGCCTCGGTAATCGAATCGCGGAATGTTTTCTGCGCTTCGCCCACCGTCACCGCCACGGAAACGGCCAGGCAGCGCTGTCCCGCACAGCCGAAGGCGCTGTCGCCGATGATCTGCGTGGTCATTTTCATATCGGCGTCCGGCAGTACGATGACGTGGTTCTTCGCTCCGCCCTGACATTGCGCGCGCTTCCCGTGTTCACCAGCACGGGCATAGACGTACCGCGCCACCGGGGTCGAACCGACAAAGCTGATGGCCCGAACTTTGGGGTGATCAAGCAGCGCGTTGACGGCGTTCTTGCCGCCATTCACCAGGTTGATGACTCCTTTCGGCAGCCCGATGTTCTCCATCATCTCGAAGGTCCGCTTCATGGTGAGCGGCACGCGCTCCGATGGCTTCAGCACAAAAGTATTTCCCGTCGCGACGGCGTAGGGCAGGAACCAGAACGGAATCATCCCCGGGAAATTAAACGGAACGATGGCGGCGACCACACCCAACGGCTGCCGGATCATCATTTCATCAATGCCGCGGGCCACGTCTTCCAGGTTGTAGCCCTGCATCATCGTGGGGATCCCGCAAGCGACTTCCACATTTTCGATAGCACGGCGCAACTCGGCCTTGGCCTCGGCAAAAGTCTTGCCATTCTCGGTGGTAAGGATGCGAGCCAGATCTTCGACCTGCTTTTCGAGGATGTGCTTCAGCTTGAACAGCGGCTGAATGCGATCTTCAGCCGGAGTTCGCCGCCATTCCGGAAAGGCGGCGGCCGCAGCCTCAATCGCAGCCGCGACTTCAGCAGCGCTGGAAAGCGGAGTTTGAGCGATTACCTCGCCGGTAGCGGGATTGGTAACATCAAGCCATTCGGTGGCCTTGGAATCGACCCACTGCCCGTTAACGTAGTTGGGAACTTTTGTCAAAGTCGCGGTAGCAACAGTCATAAAATTCTCTCAAGGATATTGTAGCGCCGGCGTCCCGCCGGCTGTCCGGAGGGCATCTTGCCCTCCGCCTCGCGGGCGAGTCGCCCGCGACCACGCAAAGACTAAAGAACACACAGTTCTACATCCGCTGGGCAACAGCACCCTTTTTCTCACAGACCATCTGCAACGCGGACTCCAGCACATCCAGGCCTTCATCCAGTTGCTGGTCCGTGACGACTAATGGCACCAGCACGCGCACCACGTTCGAGTACGAGCCTGCCGTGATAGTAATCAGTCCATGCTCGTAGCAGTATTGCGTGATCTGTTTGGTTTCCTCGGCTGCCGGTTCGCGGGTATCCGCAGAGCGCACCAACTCGATCGCCTGCATCCCACCCAGGCCGCGAACATCCCCGACAATCGGCCAGCGCTTTTGCCACTGCCGGGCCCGCTTCTGAAAGTGATCGCCTAATTCGTTGGCGCGGGCCAGCAAATCTTCGTGTTCAAAGATGTCCAGCACTGCTAGCGCTGCGGCGCAGGAAAGCGGATTGCCGGCGAATGTGCCACCGAGGCCGCCAGGGCCGGGGGCATCCATAATTTCGGCGCGGCCGGTGATGGCTGCCAGCGGAAGTCCCCCACCCAGCGATTTCGCGGTCACCAGAATGTCCGGCTCGACGCCGTAGTATTCGCTCGCAAAGAGTCTGCCGGTGCGGCCGAAGCCGCTCTGCACTTCGTCCGCGATAAAGAGAACGCCGTGCTTGTGACAGATCTCCAATAACAGTCGGAAAAAATCTTTGGGCGGAACGACGAACCCACCCTCACCCAGCACCGGCTCGGCGATTACGGCCGCCACATCTTCGGATGCAACCACCCGCTTGAAGGTGTCTTCAAGATGCCGGGCGCAGAACAAGTCACACGATGGATACTTCAGCGAATACGAGCAGCGATAGCAATAGGCGTAAGGGATGCGGTAAACATCACCTGGAAAGGGAGCGAAGCCAGCTTTGTAGGGATGCGTTTTGCTGGTCAGTGCCAGTGTCATCATAGTGCGACCGTGAAAGGCATCCTCAAAGGCGATGATGCCGGAGCGTCCGGTATGCGCGCGTGCGATCTTCACCGCATTTTCCACTGCTTCGGCGCCGCTATTTACAAAGAGTGTTTTCTTGGGGAACTTGCCGGGCGTGACCTGGTTCATGCGCTCGGCCAGACGCACATATTCTTCGTAGGGGGTCACCTGAATACAAGTGTGCAGAAAGCGATCAGCCTGAGTCTTGATCGCTTTGACCACCGGCTCGCGACGGTGTCCAACGTTCAGGCAGCCGATGCCGCCGGCAAAATCCAGGTAGCGATTGCCGTCCACATCCTCCAGCCAGGCATCTTCCGCCTTGGCGACGTACACCGGTGTGCCAATGGATAGGCCGCGCGGAATGGCGTCAGCACGGCGGGCGGCGAGCGCTTTTGATTTCGGTCCGGGAATCGGAGTTTTTAACTGAATAGTTGCCATGTCAATTCTCGAAGTCGTCGTTAGTCATTGGCCTTGGCCCTTGGTCATTTCTTCTAAATTGGTTTGGCCAACGACCGACGACCAACGGCGCTTTTTAACCCAGTTTCCAGTCTTCAGTTCCCGGTTCTCAGTACCAGCCGATCGGGGCCTCGTTCAGGTTGATGTGGACCTGTTTGGTTTCCAGATATTCTTCGATTCCCCAGGGGCCCAGCTCGCGTCCGAAGCCGGATTGCTTGTATCCGCCCCACGGCGCCTCCACGTACGTGGGCTGCATGTGATTGACCCAGACAATGCCGGCGCGCAGCGACTTTACGGTGCGGAAGGCTTTGAAGATGTCGCGAGTCCAGACCGCCGCTGCGAGACCGTAGGGAGAATCGTTGGCGATTTTCACCGCGTCTTTTTCGTCTTCGAACGGGATCAGCGCGGCCACGGGCCCGAAAATCTCTTCGCGGGCGATGCGGGCGCTGTTGTCGAGATCATAGAAAATCGTGGGTTCGATGTAATAGCCCTTGGCGAATTTCTCGGCGCGTCCGCCGCCGGCTGCAAGTTTGCCTTCTTTTTTTCCCACTTCCTGGTAGGAGCGCACGCGGTCGTACTGCTCCTTGCTCACCAGCGGCCCCATTTTCGTGTCGCGGTCGAGGGGCGCACCCAGCTTGATGGTCTTGGCTTTGGCCGCCATGGCATCCACAAACTTCTTATAGATCGGCTTCTGCACCAGGATGCGGCTGCCGGCGGAACAAACCTCGCCTTGATTGATAAAGACGCCGAAGAGGGCACCATCGATGGCAGCTTCGAAATCGGCGTCCGCGAAGAAGATGTTAGGCGACTTGCCTCCAAGTTCGAGCGTGACGCGCTTGACCGTGTCGGCGGCCTGCTTGACGATGATTTTTCCGACGGCCGCACTTCCGGTGAAGGCAATCTTGTTGACGTCGGGATGCTGCACCAAAGGCGCGCCGCAAGTCTCGCCGAAGCCGGTGATGATGTTGACCACGCCCGGCGGCAGGCCGACGTCGGCCAGCCAGTTCGCCATCTCGAGCGCTGTGATCGGTGTCTGCTCGGCCGGTTTCAACACACAGGTACAACCGGCGGCCAGCGCCGGCGCCAGCTTCCAGGCCGCCATCAACAGCGGATAGTTCCACGGGATAATCTGACCGGCGACCCCGATCGGCTCCTTGAGCGTAAGGCTCATGGCGTTGTCCGGGACGGGATTCACGTATCCAAGAATTTTTGTCGCCAGGCCGCCGTAGTACTCGAAGCAGGTGGCTACATCGGTAATGTCATATTCCGCTTCTACGATCGGTTTGCCGGTGTTGCGGGATTCCAGTTCCGCCAGCATGGCGGTGTTCTGGCGGATCTTTTCGGCGAGACGGAAGAGCACGCGGCCGCGTTCCTGAGCCGTTGTCGTCGCCCAGGGGCCGTCCTCGAACGCTGCCTTGGCGGCGGCGACAGCGCGGTTCACGTCGTCGGCGTTGGCATCCGGGGCCTGCGCGATCACTTCTTCGCTGGCCGGATCGTACACGGGAAAAGTCTTGCTTGATTTGCTGTCAACCCACTCGCCGTTGATGTAGAGCTGATAGGTGCGTACGTCGGTTTTCACTCCGCCGGGCATGAGGCCTCCTTGTGCTGTCGTGTTACTGCCGAGCTTCGCTCGGCCGCACGGGCGGGACGCCCGCGCCCACATGTTTTGCTTTCCGGCCCCCGTATATGTAGAAAAAGAAGGCCGCCAGGCCGATGAAGAACAGGGTGCCCCCGAACATCCATACTTCATATGACCACAGCGAACTGATCTGCTGTGCGGGGAAAAATACCAGTACGATTCCCAGCGTCGTGGTCAACAAGCCGCTGATACCGGCAAGGACCAGCGTCGTCTTGCTGTAGTGCCCGTTCCCCTCGGAAGTTTGCAGAGCGATCTTGATCAGCGCTCCGAACATATAGAGGAACGGAATCAACTGCAGCACCACCGCCAGCGACAACATCTTCTGAAAAGTCTCCTGCACGCCGGCGCCGATGAAGTTCATGACGATCAGCACCATGGAAACTGCTGCGTGAACGATCAGCGCGGCATAGGGCGTAGCGTAGCGGGGATGCACCTTCGCCATCCACGCCGGCATGTACGAATCCAGACCGGCGACGAAGGGAATACGGGCCGAACCACCCAGCCACGCTGAACCGATTCCCGCGATCGAAAAACTCAGCAGCAGGGCGAACGGCGCCAGTATCCAACCGGCTCCGACTCTTTCCGCCATGCTGCCCACGGCCTGCACGATGCCCTGCAGCACGCTGATCTGATCTTTGCTCACCGCAATCAGCAGGGTGAGCGTGGCGCCGATATACAGCAAGCCGGAGAGCACCCCACCCCAGGCGACCGCGCCCGGCAAAGTGCGCTGCGGGTCCTGGATCTCGTCTCCCATGACCGAGGCCAGTTCCAGACCCACCAGGCCAAAGCAGATTACGCCAAACGAGTTCAGCACAAAGCGGGGGTTCGCCGGAATCCGAAAATCAGCGAAGCTAACGGTCGTGCCAAATCGCATCCAGATCACCAATCCCAGGCCAATCAGCGTGGCTGCGGCAATTCCGGTCCCAATGCCGCCCAGATTGTTGACCCACTTCCCTACGCCCAGGCCCACGATGTTGAGCACCACCAGAACGATCAGTAGCGCCAGGGACGCTACCAGCGCAAATGGCTTGTTATCCGCCAAAGCGTGGTGGTTGGGGCCCAGAACAAAGACCGATACGCCGACGAAGTACAGCATCACCGTCGGGACGTAAAGCATGTTGTTCGTCCAGTAACACCAGCCCGACAGGAAGCCGTGAAAGTCGCCGAACACTTCCTTGGCCCACAGATAAACGCCGCCCTCTCCGGGATAGCGATGCGCCAGTTCGATGACCGCGATGCCTTGCGGCCAGAAGAACAACACGAGCGATACGATCCACAACCAGACCGTGACTCCGCCGTTGGCCGCGATCGACGGGACCACATTCAGATTGAAGATGGCGACCACAAACAGCAGAACCAAATCCGCGCGGCCGAGAACGCGTTTGAGGTGCGGCTGCTCAGGATCGTTCGCGGACAATACCTGCTCCTTGGCTTTGGGTTTCGTAGCGCCACCGTCCCGGCGGCTGTCGTGGGGCGTCCCGCCCCACAGCGAGGGCAGGATGCCCTCGCGACAGCCGGCAAGATGCAGGCGCTACAAAAACCCTAGTGCGCTACGGCTACAACTTCGCCTACGCGTTCCTGCTGTGCTTTGGCCAGTGCGGGGGCCACATCTTCGAACGCAGACAGGTGCTTGTCGATATCGGCCTCGGTGTGCTGGACGGAGATGGTCCACTGTTCGTCCCACCAGTAAGGTTGCGCCATTACCCCGCGGTTGACCATGGCGAACCAGTAGTGCCGCCACAGATCGACGTCGATAGCTTCCCAGTCGCGGTAGTTGCGAATCTCTTTGGGATAGAGCATTAACGCGCCGTTGGCCCCGGCGCTGGCGATGTAGCCCTGCAAGCCCGACTTGGCCACGATCTTCCTGTAGCCTTCGGTCAGCTTCTTGCTGAGCTTGTCCACGTGCGCGTAGTTCTCTCGCGTGAGAACTTCGCGGAACGTGGCCAAGCCAGCAGCCATCGAAACCGGATTGGTGTTGTAAGTGCCGCCGTGGAAGACCTTGTGCTGCGAGATCAGGTCCATGACCGATTTGTGCGCGAGAAACGCCGCCAGGGGCAACCCTCCGCCAATCGATTTGGCCAGGCAGATCATGTCCGGCTCTACGCCGAAGTACTCGGAAGCGCCGCCCCATCCCAGCTTGGCGCCGGTCTTCACTTCGTCGAAGATCAGCAAGGCACCGTTGCGAGTGGCAATTTCGCGCAATCCTTCCAGAAAACCTGCCTGCGGAATGCACAAGCCCACATTCATCAGGATGGGTTCGAGAATGATGGCCGCGATCTCTCCGGGATTCTGCTTGAAGCGCAGTTCGACGCTGGCCAGGTCGTTGAATGTGGCAATAAGCACGTTGGCCACGGCTGACTTCGGAACTCCGAGTCCTCCGGTTACTGAGGTAGGAGCCTTGATGTCGCCATAATCCGGTGCGTGCGGCTTCACGCTTACCAATGCTGAGTCGTGCAAGCCGTGATACGCACCTTCAAACTTCACGATCTTGTCGCGGCCGGTGGCGGCGCGGGCCAGGCGGATGGAGTGCATAGTAGCTTCCGTGCCGCTGTTGCCGAAGCGCACCATCTCGACGGGAAAGCGGTTACAGATTTCTTCGGCCAGTTCCCACTCCATGTCGTGCGGCATGCCGAACATGGTGCCGGTGCTGAGGCGTTTTTCTACCGCCTTCATGACCGCAGAGTGGCAATGTCCGGCCATGAGCGCACCGAAGCAGAGGTTATGGTCGATGTATTCGTTGCCGTCGAGGTCGCGGAACTTGCTTCCCGATCCTTCTTTCACAAAAATCGGGTAAGGATCGTAAGCGCGATAATTGCTGGCTACTCCCAGCGGAATGCGTTTGAGGTTCTTCTTGTGAGCGACGGCGGATTTCGGCGTGCGGCGCTCGAAAGTTTCGAGCTCTTTCTGCAGTGCGGGGTACATCGGGTCTCCAGGAATGGCTCAAGCCGCTCTGATTGCGGCCATTAGAATGCCCGGGCGACCGCAGCCGCCCGGGTTAAAAGCTGTCTCTACTCTAACCCTTTCCGGCTAGAAGTAGAACTTCAAGGCCATCTGAATCAGGCGCGGTTGCTTGGCCCGTAGGATACGGCCGAAATCCGAACCGTCGGTTGTGCTCCCGTCCGGATTGTTGAATTGCGGATGGTTGAAGAGGTTGAAAAACTCGGCTCGGAACTCAAACCGCTTGCCCTCTCCACCCACCGGCAGCACCTTGTGCACCGCGAAGTCAATGTTGTTGACGGGCGGACCGCAGCAGATGGTGCGCCGGGCGTTCCCGATCCGGCCGAACAGGCTCGGGTCGTAACAATTGAACACTGCGCCCGCGGAACACGGCGGCTGGCTGTCGTCGGAAGCATTTTCGGTAAAACTGTTGGGATCGAACCAGTAGCCACCTGTAGTTTTGGGATCGGTTCTGTGGAACGGAGCCAGTTGATTGGGCTCTCCCGGATACTCGAAGAAGGCGCTGTACATCAGTTCGTTGTCGGCAGACGAAGTGATACGAATGGGGAATCCCGACTGGTAGGTGTAGATGCCCGAAACATCCCAATCGCTGAGCACCTTGCCGGCGACGCCTGAATACTTCGGGATCGGCAACTGCCACACGTAGCTAAGTACCAGGCGGTGGCGGGCATCGAACTGGGAGAGCGAGTAGGTGCCATGCGGATCGAGCGGATTCAGCTCGCCTTCAAAGCTGGAAGCCTGATCAAACGACTTGCTGAAGGTGTAGGCCATCTGCGCCTGCAGGCCGTGGGAGAAGCGTTTCTCCAGTGACACCTGCAGCGAGTTGTAATTGGAATTGGCAATCGTGTCTTCGGCGAAGATGCTGGAGAAAACCGGCGTGCCGTCCTGCGGGCATCCGGTTCCATCCAGAGGATTGCAGTTGGGAGAAGAGTAAGGCCGCAGTCCGACCAGAGTAATTCCGCCAGGAGCGACCGACGAGATCGGGGTACCGGCCGCGATGGTTCTGGAGCCAGCCGGCCCATAGGGCAGGTGCAGTCCACCTGGCGGCGCGACCGTCGGCGTGCCACCCTCATCGGTTGGAATGAAGAAAGAACTGTCGGCGTAAAACTGGCCGCAGGTCAGGTTGTCATCGCCGTAAATGTTGGCCATGTTGTTCAGGTCAATGCAGGATTGGGCATTGCCGAAGTTAATGTCGTGACTGGCCAGCAAACGGTGGCCCTGCGATCCCACATAGCCCACCTGGAGAACCAAATCCTTGGTTAGTTCCCGCTGGATATTCAGGTTGTACTGGGTTGAATACTGGGTCCGCAGGTGCGGCTGGAATTGACCGTACAGCAGCAGCGGGCGGTACAGCGCCCAATCCACCGGCTGTCCCCGCGGAGGATCGAGAATCCCGTTGAATGGATTCGGTTTTTGCGTGCCGTCCTGCTGCAGGTAGGGTGTGTTGAACAGCGGGGCGTTAATGATGTTGCTGCCGCCAAATGGAGGCTCGGCGCTGAACTGTTCCAGCACCAGTTGCTCCATCGGGTTATAGAAAAGCCCCCAGCCTGCCCGGATGCTGGTTTTGCCGGAGTCGCCCGGGCTCCAGGCAATTCCCAGCCGGGGAGCAAAGGTCTTGTAATAAGTGCTGGTAAGGCCCGCAGGAACGCCTTTGTCGCCGGGCACCACCAGGCCAGTGGGAATAACCCCGGTATTGTTGCAATCCGGGTTGGCAACTCCCGCATTCTGGAAGATCTGGATCATCACCGGATCGGTGAATTGGCAGGGATAAATCGTGCTCACCTGGCCGGGGCGGAAACTCTGCACATGTTTGCTGACATCGGTAAGCGGAGTAAACAATTCCCACCGCAACCCGTAGTTCAAGGTCAGGTTTTTTCTGATTTTCCAACTGTCCTGCGCAAACAGCGCGAAGATCGTGCTGCGGACGTTTTCCACCTGCGCCGAACCCTGGCTGAAGCTGTCAGGCAGTCCCAGCAGGTAGTTGGGCATGAGGTCATCGCTGCCCACGTCGTTATTGCTGCCCCCGTAGTAGCTGTAAAGACCGTTGATGTTGTAATACAAGGTCTGATCAAAGCGTTGGCGGCGCACATCGGCACCAAACTTGTAGGTGTGGCTTCCCTTCACCCAGCTCAAACTGTCCGACCATTGGAAGGTGTTGCCCACCTGGGGAAGCTCGCCCTCGAAATTATTGCCGTAAGAGAACAAGCCCGAAACGTCCACAAAGGGCACACCTTCGCGCCCCGCGCCCAGCCGGGGATGGATGCCGGTGTCGTTGGCGGCGGTACCGTCACTGAAGCAGGCGTCCGACGGGACCGTAGCGCAGGAGTCCTGCACCAGGTTGGTACGCGCCGGGTGAAGAAAATTTCTTTGCGCCTCCCGGAAATAAGTGAAATGGGCCTCGTTCACCAGAGTGTTGCTGAGGGTCCAGTTGTGAGTAAGGTTCCATTGCTGATAGCGGTCTTTGGTATTGGCCCCAAAGCCCAGGACGGAAGCTCCGCCCGCCTGAAAGCGCGAATAGGGATCAAACAGTGTGCTGTCGTCGAAATAGTAATACGCGGAAAAGCCTTGCTTTTCGTTGATCCGGTGGTCGAACTTGAAGGTGAACTGGTCAGTGCGGTCCTGATGAATACCGGAGACAGTCTGAAAAGTTCCATCCGGCCGATTGGATGCAGGGACGAACTGGTTCATCAGGTCCACCGCGGTGGGATCCATGCACTCAGTGGGGATGATGTTACCCGGGAAAATGGTTGCGAAATCTGTCCCGGCCGCAATCGGGCCACCGCCTGCAGCTGAGACCGCGGCGGTGCATCCAGGGCGGTTGATCAGAGCATCGGCCACAGTCTGGTCGTTCAGGGCGCCGGAAAACACGCTCTGGCCGGAAAAATCGCCGGCGCGTTCCTGGGCCGTCGGCACAGCGATCGAGTCGGACGAGATTCCCTGCCGGATGCGCCGGCCCTCGTAGGAGGCGAAGAAGAATGTCCGGTCTTTCTTGATAGGGCCGCCAAACGTGCCCCCAAACTGGTTCTGCTTGAAATCAGGCTTTTCACTGTCCAGCGGACCGGTCGCATTCAGCACCTTGTTGCGGAAAAACTCATACACGTTGCCATGAAACGCATTGGTTCCGGACTTGGTCACGACGTTGACCACCGCACCGGAGTTGCGTCCGTACTCCGCATCGAAGGTGTTGGTCAGCACGCGGAACTCTTCGATGGAATCCGGGCTGGGCTGTACCGCCGGCAGATTGGCGAACTGGTCGTTGGCGTCGCCGCCGTTCACGCTGAAGTTGTTCGATCGTCCGCGGCCGCCATTCACCGAAACCACTCCGGCATTGTCGCTGCCGTAGAAGAGGTCGGAGCCGGTCTGCGACTGCACTCCGGGCTGTAACTGCAGCAACTGGTAAGTATCGCGGGCGTTAAGCGGTAATTGAGAAACAGCGCGCTGGTTCACCACCGCGCCCATCTGGGTGCTGGTGGTCTCGACCAGCGGGGCTTCCCCCGTGACCTCGACGATTTCCTGGGTGCCGCCAATCTGCAAGGTGGAGTTCAGAGTGACCACCTGGTTGACCTGGACGACTACGTTCTTCTGCACATTCTTCTTGAAGCCGCGCTGCTCAAACTCCACGCGGTAACTTCCCGGCTGCACCTCAACCAGAACGTAGTCGCCGCCGTCGCTGGTCAGGGCTTCACGAGTGCTGCCGGTGGCTTCGTTCACCAGCGTGACCTTCACGTTGGCGAGAACCGCGCCGCTGGGGTCGGCAACCCGGCCCAGGATTCTACCGCCCGTGCTTTGGGCCACAAGGAAGGTGGTGGAGGAGAGAAGACAAAGGACGACGAGCCAGCGGCTCGTCCAGCGCGCTATCGACGAAGACATGGGGAATCTCCGAGCTGCGGGTCGAAGTTTCAAGTTGAAAAGCAAGGCTTGTGCGTACCGCAAACCTTGCTATAATCGCGCAAGGTTAGAGGCAATATCCGCAGACTGTCAAGCAAAAAATAGCGCTACAACTGATCGGTAAATTCGCGGGAGCAGCCTTCGGGGATGAAACCGGCGGAGCAAAAACCCTACTTGAAAATCGGCGATGTGGCGCGACTGGTCGGCGTTTCCCCTTCGGTCATTCGGTCCTGGGAGAGCCTTGGCCTTACCCGCCCGCACCGCACCGCCAGCAAGTACCGCCTGTACGCGCCGGAAGACGTGAAGCTGCTCAAGCGGGCGCGCTTCCTGCGCAAGGTGCGAGGCTTGAACGCGCCCGCCATCGTGCAACTGCTGAAGCGCGACGGCCTGCTGCGGTCTTCCTCAAACGGGGCCTCGAGCGCCATCGGCACGCGTCTGCGCCAGTTGCGCAGCCGGCGCGGGCTTTCCCTGGCGCAGGTGGCGAAGGCCGTGGGCATCTCAGTGGGGTTCCTGAGCGCGCTCGAACGCTCGCACATGAGCGCTTCGGTTTCGACCCTGCGCAAGCTGGCGCGCTTCTATAAAACCAACATCCTCGATTTCTTCGATCCCGCGGAATCGAACATCCGCCTGGTGTCGCCGGACAAGCGCAAGGTGCTCGAAGCCGGTCCCGGGGTGCGCATGGAATTGCTGGCCTGGGGCAACACGGTGATGGAACCGCACCTGTTTCGCATCGCTCCCCACTCCGGCAGCGGTGAGTCTTACCATCATGAAGGCGAGGAATTTCTGTACATCCTCCAGGGAGAATTGCAGATTTCCCTGGACGAACAGGAGTACCAGCTCCAGCCGGGGGACAGTTTCTATTTTGAGAGCGCCACGCCGCATAGCTGGAAAAACCCGGGCCGCGGCGAAACCTGGGTGTTGTGGGTCAACACGCCGCCTACTTTCTAGCAGGCGGCGAAATTCTGCGAAACGAATACAGGAGCGAGTCTTGGTCGAATCTGGGAAATTTCATATCGGCTGGCGTGTTGTTCTTTCTCTAGTCTTTCTTGCCGTGCTCGCTCCCTGGCCTAGCGCCTGGGCGCGGCCGGCAATAACCGCGGACACGGTCATCGTGAACGCGCGGATCTACACCGTGAACGCAAGGCAGCCTTGGGCGGAAGCGCTTGCCATCGGCGGCGACAAGATCCTCGCCGTAGGAAGCGCGAAAGAGATCGCCGCCTATCGCGGACCTTCCACCAAAGTGATCGACGCTCAGGGCAAGTTGATCCTTCCCGGCTTCGTTGACTGTCACATCCACTTCATGGAAGGTTCTCTCGGTCTCACCCAGGTCGATCTGAACGGATCGAAGTCTGTGGCTGAGATTCAAAAGCGCGTGAAAACGTACGCCGACGCTCATCCCGAAGAAAAATGGATTCTGGGGATGGGCTGGACCTACCCCACGTTCGGCCCTTCCGCCCTGCCGGACAAAAAATTCCTCGACCAAGTGGTTCCCGATCGCCCGGTATTTCTGCGCGCCTTCGATGGCCACAGCTCCTGGGCCAACAGCAAGGCATTGGAGATGGCGGGCATCACGCGCGACACGCCCGACCCTCCCAACGGCAGGATCATGCGCGATGCCAAGGGAGACGCCACGGGAGCGCTTCAGGAATCGGCCGACGACCTGATCGCCAGGTTCACTCCCACACCCACCCGTGAAGAACGATTGGCCGCCCTTCGCCTGGGAATGCGCGAGGCCAACAAGTTTGGCCTGGTGCGGGTGCACAGCGCGGGCGGCGACTTTGAGTGGCTCGACCTTTATAACCAGCTGCGGCAAAGCGACGAAATGACGCTCCGGTTCTACATCGCTTACTTTCTCGATCCGCCGGAGCTCAAACCGGATGAGATCGAGAAGATCGAGCAGGCGCGCCGTACGTATCACGACGACTGGATTTCAGGCGGCGTGGTCAAGACCATGCTCGACGGCGTAGTGGAAGCCCACACCGCGGCCATGCTCGAGCCGTATAGCGACGATCCAACCAAGATCGGCAAACTGTTCTGGGACCCCGCGAAGTACAAGCAAGCCGTCACTGAACTCGACCGCCGCAAGTTACAGATTTTTACCCACGCCATCGGTGACAAAGCGGTGCGGCTGGCCCTTGACGCCTACGAGGGCGCGGCGGAGTCGAATCACACCCACGACATGCGCCCCCGCATCGAGCACATCGAGACCATCAGCGCGGACGATATTCCCCGCTTCGGCAAACTTGGAGTCGTGGCCAGCTTCCAGCCCCTGCATGCCTATCCGGATGAAGACACGCTGGGAATCTGGGCGCGCAACGTGGGCCCGGAACGTGCGCAACGCGCCTGGGTGTGGCACAGCATCGAGAGCACCGGCGGAGTGCTTGCCTTCGGCAGCGACTGGCCGGTGGTAACGCTGAATCCCTGGCCGGGAGTGCAGAATGCCCTGACCCGGAAGACGAGAGAAGGCGATCCTGCCGATGGTTTTGTGCCGCGGGAGCGCGTCAGCCTCGAAGACACGATCAAGGCCTACACCCTGGGCGCGGCGTTTGCGGGACATCGTGAAAAAACAGAAGGCTCGATCGAACCCGGCAAGCTGGCGGACCTGATCGTACTCTCCCAGGACCTGTTCAAACTCGATCCCAGCAAGGTCGCCGATATGACAGTATCTTTGACCATGGTTGGCGGCAAAGTTGTTTATCAGGCAGAGGACAAGCCGGCAGCAGGAGAGATGAATTAATGGTCCGGCGTTTAGCGCTTTCGCTTTCACTGCTTGCCGCTGTGGCCCTCCTCGGTTCCTGTGGCAAGAAGGCTCCCATTCTGAACCTGCTGGTCTGGGAAGGTTATGCCGACCCGTCTTTCGTGCACGCCTTCGAAGAAAAATACCACTGCAAGGTTTCGGCCTCGTACATGGGATCGAGTGATGAACTGGTCGCCAAACTGCGTGGCGGCAGCGCGGGAAATTACGATGTAATCTCGCCTTCGAGCGATGTCGCCACCTCCATCGCGGAGGCGGGTTTGGCCTTGCCGCTCGATCTTTCGCAAATTCCCAGCTACGGTCAACTTTCTCCCCAGCTCACTTCCCTGCGTCTGGTCCGCCTAAAGGGGCAGGTGTACGGCGTGCCCTTCATGTGGGGACCGGACCCGCTGATCTACGACACTACAGCTTTTCCGAAACCTCCGGAAAGTTGGACCGTCTTCTGGGACCCGAAGTATCGCGGAAAAATTTCCGTGTGGGACGATCTTTCGACCGTGTACATGGCGGCCCAGATTCTCGGCTACGACAAACCCGACCCGTCGCAACTTTACAATCTCACCGACGAACAGCTCGAAGCCGTGAAGAAGAAGCTGCTGGAACTGAAGCCGAACATCCGGAAAATGTGGTCCACGGGAGGCGAGCTGACCAATCTCTTCCAGAACCACGAAGTGGTCGCAGCTATGGGCTGGCCGCTGATGACCAACCAGCTCCGCAAGATTAACTTTCCAGTGGGCGAAACCATTCCCAAAGAAAACACCACGGGCTGGATTGATCACCTGATGATCACCGCGGGCAGCGAAAACAAAGATCTGGCGCACAAATTTCTGGAGTACATGGTCGAGGCGCAAACCCAGAAGAAGATCACAGATGTTACCGGTTACACTCCGGCAAACCCGCAGGCGGCACAGTTCATGACTCCGGACGAGATTAAGAACTTGCACCTCGACGACGTGGACAATTACCAGAAGCGTCTTTACTTCTGGCAGAACGTTCCGCGCCGGGCCAAGTACAACGAAATCTGGAACGAAGTAAAAGCAGCACAGTAAACCGGGTGCCCCGTCCTCGTCGTTTCGCACTTTGGAAGAGAGTTCATAACAGACCCCACCCTGTCTCTCCAAAAAGCGGAGAGACGAGCGTGGGGCGCCCTTGCGGGTGAGAACAATTTTGGCCACCATCAGCGAACCTACGACCGCTGCAGTTTCTTCTCCGTCGTCTCCGCTGCTTGACATACGCAATGTGGCCAAGTCGTTCGGGAAAATCCCCGTGTTACGTGACATTTCTTTGCAAGTCGCCGAGGGAGAATTCCTCACCATCCTGGGCGAAAGCGGTTCCGGCAAAACAACGCTGCTCCGCATCATCGCCGGTTTCGAGGCCGCGACTTCCGGTGAAATTCTGATGGGCGGCGAGCGCCTCGACAACCTGCCGCCCTACCGGCGGCGCGTCAATACGGTGTTCCAGCACTACGCCCTGTTTCCTCATCTCACGGTCGCGGAAAACGTGGGCTACGGATTACGAGTCGCCAAGCTGCCGCAGCAGGAAATTGCGACGCGGGTGGAGCAGGCATTGGACATGGTGAAGATGGCCGCCTACGCCGCTGCCAAGCCGTCAAAGATCAGCGGCGGACAGCAGCAGCGCATCGCCCTGGCCCGCGCCCTGGTGAACCGTCCCCGCCTGCTGCTGCTGGACGAGCCGCTTTCGGCGCTCGATGCCAATCTCCGCCGCCAGATGCAGGTGGAATTAAAATCGCTGCAGCGTGAAGTCGGCATCGCCTTCGTTTTCGTTACGCACGACCAGGAAGAGGCCATGGTCATGTCCGACCGGATCGCGTTGCTCCGCCTGGGAGAACTGGAGCAGGTTGCTTCTCCCCGAGAGATTTACAACCGGCCGGCAACTGCCTATACCGCCCAGTTCATCGGCCACACCAATCTGCTCAGCGGCGAAGTAAAGGATGGAGTGGCGCGCTGCCACTCGCTCTCCTGGCGGACCGGATTACGCGACGGCCCCGGCCTGTTCTCCCTGCGCCCTGAAAATATCCGCATTGCGGGACCCGCCAGCGGCAGCGAGACCGTACGCTTGCGCGCGAAAGTTTTGCGCCAGGCATTTCACGGTGCCACGGAATTGCTTCAGGTTGAGTGTGCTGATGGCCTGGTGCTTTCGATTCGAGCGGCCAGCAGGGAAATCTGGACTGGAGATGTGGACCTAGAGTTCTCTCCGGCCGACGCAGTGCCGGTCCAAGCCTCGGAAGGGACCTGAAGGTGTGGGGCGGGCGCCCTCGCCCGCCGCTTTTGACTTGGATCTTCTTATGTTCTCTCGCGCCTATCGAAACGCGATCACGGTGCCGCCGTTGCTGTGGGTGGCGGTGTTTCTACTCGCTCCCTACGCTCTTCTTTTCTGTTACAGCTTCTGGTCACTTTCGTCATCGCAAGAGATTGTCCACTCCTGGACCCTGGAAAATTACCGCCAGCTCATAGCGGTGAATGTTTACTGGCAAACCCTATTGCGCTCGATGTGGATCGCGGCACGGGTAACAATCTTCTCTTTATTGTTGGGCTACCCCCTGGCCTACTACCTGTCATTTCACGCCGGCAGGAGAAAAAATCTCTTCTATCAGTTAGTGATTATTCCGCTCTGGGTCAGCTATCTGGTGCGAGCATACGCCTGGAAGACCATCCTGGGGAGCGACGGCGTCCTTAACACACTGCTGCAATATGTTCACCTGACAAGTCATCCCCTCGATTTCCTGTTATACAGCCCGTTCGCCGTGGTGCTGACGCTGACTCACATCTACACACCGTTCACCTTCCTGCCGATTTATGCGGTGCTCGAACACATCCCGCGCAACCTGGTAGAGGCATCGCACGATCTGGGAGCGTCGCCTTTTCAGACTTTCTGGCGAGTCGTGTTCCCGCTCTCCATCCCCGGAGTTCTGTCGGGAGCGACTTTCGCATTCGTGCTGAGCCTGGGTGACTTCCTCGCGCCGCTGTTGCTGGGCGGCCCCAGCGGCATCATGATTTCCAATATCGTGGTTAGTCTCTTTGGAGCAGCCTACAACTGGCCCCTGGGGGCCGCGATCTCGTTCTGCATGCTGGCCCTGGTGCTGGCGTTGTTGTTCCTCTCGGAACGTCTGGAAAAGAAATGGAGCTTCCGATGAACCAGCGCGACCGCACTGTTCCTGCTTCGCAGTGGCTGCCCTGGCACGCCATTGTCGTTTTCGGCTTTCTCTATCTGCCCATCGTTACGTTGATTGTTTATTCGTTCAATGGATCAGGCGTGGGCGGATTTCCGCCGCGCGACCTGACTCTGAACTGGTATCGCTTGCTGTTTGCCGATGATGCCATCTGGACCTCCGTGCTGAACAGCCTGGAGGTGGCCTTCGCTGCGATGGCGATTTCGCTGACCTTGGGAATTCCCGCGGCGCTGGCGCTCGATCGGGCCAACTTCCCCGGCAAGGCCCTCTTCCGGCGACTGGTGCTGCTGCCGCTCATTCTCCCCGGAATCATCACCGGCCTTTCCCTGTTGATGCTGTTTCGCGCGGCCGATATGAAGCTGAGCCTGCTGACCATCATTCTCGGCCATGGCACCGCGCTCATTTCAGTCGCCACCACGGAAGTCTTCGCTGGTTTGCAGAAGCTCGACCGCGCGCAGGAGGAAGCGTCGCTCGATCTGGGCGCGAATTACTGGCAGACTTTCTGGCGCGTGACTCTGCCCAACCTGCGGCTCTCAATCATCGGTGCAGCCCTGCTGATCTTCACGCTCTCGATGGACGAAATCGCAGTCAGCTTTTTCCTGATCGGCCGTGACAACACGCTGCCCCTGGAAATCTGGGGACGCCTAAGGCGCGGCATCACTCCGGAAATCAATGCCATTTCCACCATCATCTTTATCTTTTCATTGGCTGCCATCGTGACCTGGTATCGCTTGCGGGCGAAAGGCGAGGCTGACCTGGTTTTGTAGCCGGCATGAAGGTTCCACCCCGGATTAAGTGCGAGGGTGCCCCACTCTCGTCTCACCGTATTTGGGAGAGACAGGGTGGGGTTTTTTATGGAGCCCACCACTTTCAGAGAAAAACCCCGCCCTGTCTCTCCAAAATACGGTGAGACGAGGGCGGGGCACCCCGCTCTGGTTGGCAAAGCATTCCTCGAGACCAGGACTTACTCCCATTGCGGAGTGGGGGTCGTGCCCCGGGAAACTACCTCGCTGCGAAACCTCAAATACATAGTAAAGTGGTAGTAGAACCAACCTCAGGAAGGCAACCGACTTTTGACTTCAAACATTCGTAATATCGCGATCATCGCCCACGTGGACCATGGCAAGACTACCTTGGTGGACGCCATGCTGCGGCAGAGCGGCACCTTCCGCGCCAACGAGCATTTGATCGAACGCGTCATGGACTCCAACGACCTGGAGCGTGAGCGCGGCATCACTATCCTGGCCAAGAACACCGCTATCTTCTATCACGACGTAAAGATCAACATCGTGGACACGCCCGGCCACAGCGACTTCGGTGGCGAAGTGGAACGCGCCCTCAAAATGGTGGATGGGGTCATGCTGCTGGTCGATGCCAGCGAAGGCCCACTGCCCCAGACGCGTTACGTTTTGAGCAAAGCGCTGGAAGCGCACCTGCCTCCCATTCTGGTCATCAACAAGATTGACCGCGCCGACGCCCGCCCTCAGGAAGTGTTGAATGAGGTTTACGATCTGTTCATCGACCTCGACGCCAAAGAAGAGCAGATCGATTTCCCAGTCTTATATACGAACGCCAAGACCGGCACCGCATCCACGGACATCAAGGGCGGTGGTGAAAATCTGCAGCCGCTGTTTGAAGCCATCGTCAAAACCATTCCGGAACCGAAAGGCGATCCCGCCGGCCCGTTGCAGATTCTGGTGGCCAATCTCGATTACAGCGACTATCTCGGCCGCCTGGCCATCGCGCGTGTGTTCAATGGCACCATGCACACCGGAGAAGATGTAGGCATCGCCAAGCTGGATGGCACGCTGCACAAAACAAAAATCACGAAACTTTTTTCATTCTCCGGCCTGAAGCGGGTTGATATTACCGACACCACGCTGGGCGACATCATCGCGGTCGCCGGAGTGGAAGGCATCACGATTGGTGAAACCATCACCGACGCTGAGAATCCCTCTCCCCTTCCCCACATCGCAATCGATGAGCCGACCATCGCTATGCTGTTCACGGTGAATACGTCGCCCTTCGCGGGACGCGAAGGAACATACGTCACTTCCAGAAATCTTCGCGAACGGCTACAAAAAGAACTGCTCACCAACGTCTCCCTCCGCGTCGAAGACACCGACAGCACGGATTCTTTTGTCGTTATGGGACGAGGAGAACTTCAGCTTTCGATTCTCATTGAGATGATGCGCCGCGAAGGCTTCGAACTCATGGTCGGCAAGCCCGAGATCGTCACCAAGCGCGTGGATGGCAAGCTCATGGAACCGATCGAGAAGCTCACCGTGGACGTGCCGGAAGAGTTCGTCGGCGTGGTCATGGAACAATTGGGAGCGCGCAAGAGCGAAGTGCTCAACATGCACAATCACGGATACGGACGGGTGCGCATCGAGTTCCGCGTCCCCAGCCGCGGCCTGATCGGCCTGCGCAGCCAGTTGCTCACCGACACTCGCGGCACCATCGTCATGAACTCCCTCTTCGATGGTTACATCGAGTGGCAGGGCGAAATTCCGCACCGCCTCACCGGCGCGCTGGTGTCCGACCGCAACGGAGTCACGACTCCGTACGCTCTGTATAACCTGCAGGAGCGGGGCGAGCTCTTTGTCGGCCCCACCATCGACGTGTATGAAGGCATGATCGTCGGAGAAAACGCCAAAGATAACGACCTCGATGTGAACGTGGTGCGCGAAAAGAAGCTGACCAACATGCGCTCTTCCACCTCCGACATGGCCATCCGCCTCGTTCCCTTCCGCAATCTGAATCTGGAACAGGCCATCGAATTCATCACCGACGATGAATACGTAGAAGTCACTCCCAAGTCACTGCGCCTGCGCAAAAAAGTCCTCCAAGCCAACCGTCGCGGCAAAAAGAATTCCATGGTCGCGGTCGAAGAGTAACGGGTGGGGGTTTCGGATCCCACCACTCTCAGAAAAGAACCCGGTTTTGACCTCGAGGAGTGCGCTGTATACTCGCGAAGTGCCCACCGGCGACGACAAGCCGCTCAAGATGTTTGTGATTCCCTGCAGCTGCGGGACGACTTTCGCGGTCGCTGAAAACTACGATCGCCAGGGAACCGCCTGGAGCCGCTATCTGAAATGCCCCAACTGCGAGAAGCGGCACGACCCAAAAAATCGGCTTCTCCAGATCGGCTATCAGCGCGAAGGCTACTGGAAGGTGGATGATTGCTGACTGGCCCCGCCTTTCCCCAATGAAAGCCCCGTCCCGAGCGGGGTTCGCGGAATAACTTCCCACAGGGAAAAGACCTGCTATACTTCCCCACGCATTTGACTGTTCGCCTGCTCCGGCTGTAAGACGGCCAACCAGCCTTTGCTTTTCCGCCGAAGTCAGTCACTCTCAGATAGCTCAACTAGAGGCGACTCACTTGAAGAATATTTTTGTTGGGAACCTTGACTTCAATACCTCCGAGGAAGAACTGCGGCAGATGTTCGAGGCGCACGGGCAGGTTGACCGCGTCAGCATCATGACCGACCGGGACACCGGACGCTCACGCGGGTTTGGTTTTGTGGAAATGACCAACGCGGAAGAGGGAGACAAAGCGATCGCCGCCCTGAACGGCACCCAGGTGGGCGGACGCACGCTGAACGTCAACGAAGCCCGCCCAAAGGTGGAGCGCGGCGGCGGTGGCGGAGGTGGCGGCCGCGACCGCGGCGGACGTGGCGGCGGCGGTGGCGGCCGGGGTCGTTACTAGTCGTTGTTCTCGGTCAGCCGGCCGCGGCTTTCCAACCCAGACGATCTGCAGTTAGCACCGGGGATCTTCCCGCCGGAGATCAGGCTCGAAAACTGTGACCCGGACGCGAAGCTTGCGCACAACACATCGCGCATTACCGAGCATGAAATCAGATGAGGAAGCGGCGCGGCGCCGAAACGATTCTGAAACTGAGCCAGGTTGACGGCCGAGAATGAACCGGGCCGGCTCGCTCCGTCGCGAACTGAGCCAACGCGCCGAACAACATGCTCGAAGCCACGGACTGCCGCACTGCCTCAGCTACGGCCCATCGCCCACTGTCTGCTTTGAGCCCTATGGCGATTCGCGGCACGGCAACTTTTTGCCGGCCACCTACCGCGCCATCCTCAGACATCCGAACTGGCGACTCCGCTTGCAGAAGACCCATTCGCAAGGCCGCAAGTCCCTTCCGCGATACGAGGATGGAATCCGGCGAGAGCTGGACGCCTGTACCAGTTCCGATGCCCTGTTGATGAACGTGTTCTGCTATCCAGGCGTGCTCCGGGATGGGCGTGTGTGTGCGATGCTTGACGTGAGGCCCGGCGCGATTCCGAGTTTTGGATTCCGCGCGCGCGTCCCCCTGGCAAACGGGAAATTCGACCGCACTGAAGTTGACATGCGGCTGGGCGACTTGCTGATCGAAGCGAAACTGACTGAGAGTGATTTTCAGAAGGCCTCCAAGGACGCCGTTTGCGCCTATCGTGACTTCAGCGAAGTTTTCGACGCCGAGGATTTGCCTCAGACCGAGCGTGACTTTCTCTCCTATCAGCTGATACGGAATGTCCTGGCCGCTCATGCCTCCGCTTGCACGTTCTGCGTGCTCACTGATGCGCGAAGACCGGAATTGATCGAGACCTGGTATAGGATGATGAAGTGCGTGCGCCCCATCGATCTGCGGTTGCGTTGCAAGGTGCTGACCTGGCAAGAGCTCGCCAAAACACTGCCGCGAAGTCTGCGGGGATTCCTGAACGAGAAGTACGGCATCACTGACATGGCACAGCCATACAGAGAGCTGATAACGTAAGAACGAGCAAGCGATGCCGAAAGCAAAGCCGAAATCGAAGAGCCGGGTCTTGAAAGGCTGGGCGGAGATCGCGGCTTTCCTGGGACAGACCACCTCAGTAGTTCAGCGTTGGCATGAGACAGGAATGCCGGTTACCCGAACGGGCCGGAGCGTTTACGCCTCGCCCGAAGAACTCACCAAGTGGGTCGGCACAGAGAAAGGCAAAAGTGAACCGGTTCACATTGCCAGCCCGGGCGAGGACCTGGTTGCGGACCTGAAGCAGGGTCTTTCCTATGTTCGCGAGCACAAGAAGCGGAGATGACGAGGCAATCCGCGCCGCCGCACATAGACTGTCATATAATTAA
>Ga0207706_10000675_pt1 | contig 35813 bp, 36 predicted proteins | sample KBSC53metaG_FD_184318 | JGI IMG/M metagenome (GOLD analysis project Ga0207706, IMG submission 184318) | Corn rhizosphere microbial communities from Kellogg Biological Station, Michigan, USA - KBS C5-3 metaG (SPAdes) (version 2) | ecosystem: Host-associated > Plants > Roots > Rhizosphere > Soil ... | reverse complement strand
GAGCGTGAAGTGGCACGCTCTGCTCGAACACCGGTAACGTCGAAGTCAGGGCGACGTGATGGTCGACCAAGAGCTTGATCAACGCGTTTGCTTCGGGGCTTCCGGGCGCCATCTTCAGCAAGGTCGGCGTGCCGGTGCCATCGCTGCATTTGTCCGGCTGCTTGCCGGGGTCGAGCTGCGTGTTGACGAAGAACCCGTGCTCCAGATTGTCGATGCCCAGCGCAATCGCCTCCGGATAAGTCACCGAGCAAAGATGGCCGGTTACCTTCAAATGCCGTTTGTGGGCCTCCTCGATCGCGGCCTTCAGCTGGGCGCGGGTTATGTTCATATAAGCCTTGAAGGAATTGACGCCCTGCTCGGCCCAGAAGGCGACTTCCCTTCGCGCGTCTTCCGGCGAAGTGATCTGGTGGTTCTGGATGAAGAAGGATCCGGGTCCTTCGAGGTAAGGGCCGGTAACGTCGAGGTGCGGTCCGACCAGATGGCCGGCGTCGATTTCGCGCTTCAGGGCGAGATCGGTGTAGGTCTCGACGCTGCCGGTCGTGCGCATCGTGGTCACGCCGTTGGCGAGATAGAGCCGGGGCGCGCTGAAGGTCATTTGCGGGATGATGACCGGCGGCTCCGAATGCCCCGCGGCATCAAGGTTCGGCCGCTGCAGGTAGAAGAGATGGTTGTGCATCCCGACTAGGCCCGGAAGCGCCGTTTCACCGGTGCCGTCGAGTATCCGATAGCCGGCCGGAACGGCTGCGCCGGACGGGAGGATGGCGCCGATCCTCGCACCGTCGATCAGCAATGTGCGATCTTCGAGCGGCGCTGCGCCCGTACCGTCGATGATCCGAAGGTGCGTGACGGCGATCTGCCCGGAGGGGATTTGGACGTACGGCCGGACGTCGGGGCCCAACTCCGGCGGCGGAGCAAGGACGGGAGCCGCGGTCGCCGCGCTTCCGACCGCCAGTGCGGCCGCTGCCGCGAATGACCGAATTTTCATGATGTTTCTCCCTCCACACGGGCTAGCATGGACATCGCCGATGCGAAAAGCGGCACCGCCGAAAGAATGCGTCCAGGGGAAAACACATGCTAAAGTCGCTGTTCTTCGCTTCGCTTGTTGCGGCGGGACCTGCGTTAGCTGCAGCGCCGACTTATCGGGTCGCGGGCGAATTCAAAGCCGCCGACGGCGGCTGGGATCTCTTGAGTGTCGATCCTGTCGATCGGCGGCTTTATGTCGCGCGGTCCGACGGAGTGACGGCGGTCGACCTTTTGAGCGGCAAGGTTACGGACAAGCTCGCTCCGGCCGATCGGGGCCATGCTGCGGTCGCAATCCCGGGCACGCATGACGTCATCGTCACCAACGGAAACGCCAACAATGCTACGCTGATCGACGGGCGGACCGGCCAGGTGAAAGCGACGATTGCGACCGGCAAGAAACCAGACGCGGTCGCCTATGATCCAGCAACGCGCAGCCTTTGGGTGATGAATGCCGGCGACGGGTCGATCAGCGTGATCGATCCGGCAACGGCAAAGGTAGTGGCAACGGTCGCTGTCGGCGGGTCGCTCGAGCTCGGAGCCTCGGACGGCCGTGGAAAGCTTTACGTGAATGTCGAGGACCGCAACGACGTGGCGGTCATCGATACCCGGGAGCGAAGGCTGATTGCGCGCGAGCCGCTTCCCGGGTGCGATGGCCCGACTGGGATCATCTACGATCCGTCGACGAAGCAGACCCTGTCCGCCTGCGCGAATGGCGTTGCCGTCGTTCTATCGAACACGGGCAGGCCGGTGGCTTCCCTCCAGGTCGGAAAGCGCCCCGACGGCGCTGCGTTCGATCTTCGCCGGCACGTGGCGTTGGTCCCTTCCGGGGCGGACGGCAACGTGTCGATCGTCGAGCTGTCGCCGTCGCCTCGAGTCGTTGGGACTGTTGCCACCGCCAAGAGTGCTCGAACGATCGCACTGGATCCGTCGACGGGGCGTGCCTATCTCCCGGCTGCCGATCTCCAGCCTGCGATTGGCTCGGAACGGCCAAAACCGATTCCGGGAACCTTCCGAATCCTCGTGATCGCGCCAGCTTCCTGACGCGGGCCGAAGAACGCCTTAGTACGACCTGCTGTGGGAGTGCCACAGCTTCTGCGAAGTCTCGACCGCCGCCTTGAAGGTCCACGCCAGGCCCAGCAGCGTGTAAGCCGCAAAGCCGACGAAGATGGCGATCAAGCCGACGACGATCCGCTCCCTGACCCTGTCAGCTTCGACTGAAAACATTGTCACTCTCTGCCCCTGATGACCTGTAAATAGTGGCAGAGACACGAGATTTTGGAAATCCGGACTAATGCTGATTGAAGGCCGATGGGCGCCTCTCACAAACGTCCCGGATCGGAACAGATTGGGAATTCAACCAATGCGCGCGCTCCTGCCCTTCGCAGCAATGCTGGCGCTCGGAGCGACTCATGCGGCCGGCGACCAGCATCATTGGTCTTATGGCGGTCCCGAGGGCCCATCGAACTGGGCAAAGCTCGATTCGAGGTATCGCCTGTGCGGATCGGGGAAATCCCAGTCTCCAGTCAATATCCGCCTGAAGGCCGTCTACCAGGGTGCGCTCCCGGAACTCGAGTTCCAATACCATCCCGCTCCGTTCCACATCACGGACAATGGGCATAGCGTCCAGGTCGACGTTGCGCCGGGCAGCAGCCTCCACGTCGGAACGGACCGATACGAGCTCATCCAGTTCCACTTTCACCATCCGAGCGAAGAGGAAATCGACGGCAAGCGCTTCGACATGGTCGCACACCTTGTTCATCGCGATTCAAAGGGCGCGCTCGCGGTCGTCGCAATTCCCCTGAAGGTCGGGCATGAAAATCCGCTGCTGGCGACATTGTGGAGCAGTCTTCCGAAGCCCGGCGATCATCATGAGGTAATTGCGAGGCAGGCCATCAATGCCGCCGATCTCGTTCCGTCCGATCACGGTTATTTTACCTACACGGGGTCGCTCACGACGCCACCATGCTCCGAAAACGTACGCTGGATGATCCTCAAGACCACGGAGGAAATCTCGAAGGCTCAGCTGGACGATTTCGCTGCCCGCTACCCCAATGACGCCCGGCCCATCCAGCGGCTGAACGGGCGGCACGTCATCGCCAGCCGGTAACAGACAAGGAACCGCTTCCTTGTCGCTCCCGTTTGAGCGGCGTGGACAATGTGCATGCGATGGAGCGGAAGACTCCGCTGATCACGCCGCCGCCCGCAGCAGAAGCATTCTATTCCGAAGTGCTTCAGCTGATGGCGAAGTCAGGCATTCCTTTCCTCGTGTCGGGCACCTACGCGCTCGCAAGCTACACCGGCATCGACCGCCCGACGAAGGACGTCGACGTATTTGCGAAAGCTGGTGACGCCCTGAAAATGCTCCACTTTTTCAAGGGCGAGGGGTTCGATGTTGAGATCGTCGACGAGCGCTGGTTGTACCGCGTGACCCGCGGCGAGCTGTTCGTGGACATCATCACCAACATGCCCACCGTGACTACTCACGTGACCGACGAATGGTTCGTCAATGCGCCGGAGGCCCAATTGTTCGGGGCCAGGGTCCGCCTCGTGCCGCCAACGCAGTTCGTCTGGTCGAAGATCTTCGTCCAGGACCACCATCGCTACGACATGGCCGACGTCGCGCACATGATCCTCAAGTGCCACGACGCGATCGACTGGAAACGGCTGCTCAGCCATATGGAGCTCTACTGGGAAGTGCTGCTGATGGCGCTGCTCAATTTCCGTTTCATTTATCCGAGCGAACGCCATTGCATCCCGCGGTGGCTGATGGATGAGCTGCTCGAGCGGCTCCACGACCAAAAAGAGATCAAGGGGCCGGGCCGCAGGGTGTGCCGCGGACGGATATTCTCCCCGCGCGATTACGCGATCGACGTCGACCAATGGGGCTTCTCCGACGCCGTAGGAAATCTCGAAGAGCAATATGGCGAATAACAGCCGTCCGATGCGGATAGCGGCAATCGGCGATCTTCACGTCCAGGAAACTGACGAGTCGCCGTACCGCGAGTTGTTCACCGAGATTTCCAGTCATGCGGACGTTCTGCTGCTGTGCGGCGACCTCACCAACTTCGGCAAGGAGAAGGAGGCCGAGATCCTCGCGGACGACATCAAATCATGCACGATTCCGGTTCTCGGAGTGCTCGGCAATCATGATTATGAGTGCGGCTGTCCCGAGAAGGTCTCTGAAATCCTCGGCAATGCCGGGATGACGGTGCTCGACGAGCAGGCGCACGAGATCGACGGCGTCGGCTTTGCAGGCGTGAAGGGCTTCATGGGCGGTTACGGTCGCGGCGAGCTCGCTCCGTTCGGCGAGCCGATCGCCAAAGCCTTTGTCGACGAGGTCATGAAAGAAGCCCGCAAGCTCGAAAATGCGCTTCGCACGCTTCGAACTGAACGAAGCGTCGCGGTCCTCCACTATTCACCGATTACAGGGACGCTCGAAGGTGAACCCGCCGAGATATTCCAGTACCTGGGTGCGCAGCGGCTGGCCGAGCCTATCGACCGTTTCGATCACGTGAAGGCCGTCGTGCATGGCCACGCGCATCACGGTACCTATGAAGGCCGAACGCCGCTCGGCAAGCCGGTCTATAATTGCGCACAGTTCGTGCTGAAGCCCAAGTTCGGCCGGCCTTACGCGTTGCTGGAAGTCTAGGCCGCCGGCCAATTTTCGAGGATTTCGACGAATCGGGTGAGCCACGCGTTCGTCTGGTGACCATCGACGACCCGGTGATCGATGGTGAGTGTGACATAGGCCATCGGCCGCACCAGGATCGCATCCTGTCCGCCGATCTCGCGCACGACGACCCTCTTCTCGAGCTTGCCGATGCCGAGGATCGCGGCCTGCCCCTGATGGAGGATGATCGGCGCTGCGAGCAGCGATCCCGATACGCCGTGGTTCGAGATGGTGAAGCTGCCGCCGGATACGTCGGAACGTTCCAGCTTGCCATCGCGGGCACGGCGCGTGAGCTCGTCGAGCTTCGCGCCCGTTTGTTCGAGGCTCAGCGAGCCGGCGTCCTTCACGACCGGTACGACAAGGCCCTTCTCGCCTAGCGCCGTCCCGACGCCGATGTCGATCGTCGGCGAAATGGCGATGCGATCCTTCTCCCACCGTCCATTGATTGCCGGTGCAATCGCCATAGCTTCGGCCGCGGCCTTCACGATGTAAGCCGTGTAGCTGAGCTTCACCCCTCGCGAGGCCATGGCCGCCTTGTGCGCGGCGACGGCCGAAAAGTCCGCTTCGAACACCGCCGTCACGTGCGGCGCTTCGCTGACTGCGCGTACCATGTTCTCGGCAATCGTCAGCCGCATCCGGTCGTGAGGAATGTCTTGCGGCGAGAAGTGCCGAGGCTGCGCCGTTGCCGGCTCGCCAACGCTGACAACAGTGGCCGAAGCGACCGCGCGATCGACGTCCTCACGAGTGACGCGTCCGTTGCGGCCGGTCCCTTCGATGCGCGACGCGTCGATTCCATGCTGCAGGCAGGCACGGCGAACGGACGGCGACAGGCGAGTTTCCGCGTCACCGTTCCCCGCCGAAGGGCGTGGTCCAGGAGCGGCGGCTGCCGCTTCCCTGGAAGTCGCAGCTGACGGCTTCGCCTTCTGGGGCCCGGCCTCGGCCGAGGCTTCAGTGCTGATTCGCGCCAACAAGGCGCCCGGCACGGCCTCCGCATCGGTATCGAGTAGGATCTCGGCCAGCACTCCCGCCCCTGGCGCCGGCACTTCCTGCGTGACCTTGTCGGTTTCAAGCTCGACCAGAGGATCGTTCTCCGAAACCGCATCGCCGATCTGCTTCAGCCATGCGCGAACGACCGCCTTGGTGCCCTCCTGCTCATCGGGAACGCGGACTTCGATCATGACACTGTTCCGGTCATTGCGAGCAAAGTGAAGCAATCCAGCATGGCGCCACTGGACTGCTTCGTCGCTCCGCTCCTCGCAATGACGAAAAACAAATCAGAACCCCACCAGCCGCTCGATTTCGGCGCGAATTCGTTCGGGGCTCGGAAGCGCCCATTCCATGAGCTTCGGGTGATGCGGGCTCGGGATGTCGGGCATGGTCACGCGCGCCACCGGAGCATCGAGGTCGAGGAAGGCCTCATCCGCAACGACTGCCGCAATCTCAGCCCCAAAGCCGCCAGTGCGCAGATCCTCATGCACGATCAGGCAGCGCCTTGTGCGCCGGACGCTTTCCAGCACCATTTCCTTGTCCCAGGGCTTCAAGGTGCGAAGGTCGATGACGTCAGCGCTGAAGCCGTCTGCCGCCGCCTCGCAGCGCGGGACCATCGCGCCCCAGGTGACGATCGTGATCCGGTCGCCTTCCCTCGTTTTTTTCGCCCGCCCGAACGGCAGCACATAAGCGTCGCCTGGCCAGGGACGCCGTGCCCAACTGTCGTCGAGCATTGCGCGATGCTCGAAGAACAGCACCGGGTCATTGCCGCGAAGGCTTCCGCGAAGAAGCCCGACCGCATCCTCGGCATTCGATGGCACCGCGACCTTCCAGCCTGGATTGTGTACGAATTCGACCTCATTGGTCATGCTGTGCCATGGGTCGCCGCACTTGAAGAAGCCGCCCGGTACCCGCAGCACCATCGGCGCCGCGAAGCGATTGTGCGTGCGCCAGCGCATCGTACCGCAATCGTGGATCTGCTCGGTCGCCGGTTCGGAATATTTGCGGAACTGGATTTCGGGAACCGGCATCAGTCCGGCGAGCGCCATTCCCACGGCGCGCCCGACGATGCCTTCCTCGTTGAGGCTGGTGTCGAACACGCGTTCGCGGCCGAATTTTTCCTGCAAGCCCAGCGTTACGGCATGGACGCCGCCCTTCGGACCGACGTCCTCTCCGAATACCAGCACGCGCGGGTTGGCCTCAAGCTCCTGGTCCAGCACGCGGCGGATCGCAGTGACCATGTTGATGCGCTGGCCGTCCGGGTGCGGTTGGTCCGTCGTGCCGTCGAGGCTGAGGCCGGCGCGCCCGCCGACCTGCTGAAGCTCGCCATCAAAGAAGACGTTCGTCGTCACATCTTCGGGCAATGAGACGCCGCGTGCTTCGGCTTCCGCCCGGGCGGCTTCGACCTGCCAGGCGACCTCGCGCTCCATGTCGGCCCATTGCTCGTCGCCCATCTGCCGCTTGGCCACATGCGCCTTGAGCTTCGGCAATGGGTCGCGTGTCCATTCGGCCTCGACCTCGGCTTCGCTCTTGTAGGTCTGCGTATCCTGGAAACTGTGGCCTTCGAGCCGGGGAACCGACAGCCGGAGCAGTACCGGCGCGCGCTTCGTTCGGACGTGCCCGACGGCCTCCGCGATCAACCTTGACGCCTCGCCCGGATCCGTCCCGTCACCGTTGAAGATCGTGAGTCCTGAAAAGCTTGCGAGGTTGGCGGCAATGTCCTTGCCCGGAGTCTGGTATTCGGACGGGACCGAGATGCCATAGCCATTATCTTCGACATAGATTAACAAGGGCAATTGTTGTGTGGTGGCAATAGTTAATGCAGACCAAAATCCGCCGGTCGCGCAGCTCGCATCGCCCCCGAGCACCAGCGCAATCGAGTCTTCCGGACCCTCTTCCAGGACCTTTTTCTTGTAGGCGATCGCCTGGGCCCAGCCGGCGGCCGGCGTATATTGGGCCCCCACTCCTCCGCACATCGGCAGCGCATGAGCGCCGCCCGGATTGGGGTAATTGAAGACGACGCCGATGTCGCGGCCATCCGAATAGCCACCGGCAAGTCCCATCCCCGACCCTAGCGCGTCGGCAAGCGGGACTCCCAGGGCCAGCAGCAACGGCCGGGAGCGGTAATATCCGCAGGCGGCGTCGCCGTCCTTGAGATGAAGGCCAAGCAGCACCTGAGCCATGTCATGGCCACGAGCGCTGAACTGGTAGAGGACCTTCTTGGCCGGAACGAGCTCCTGCTCTTCCAAGCGGTCCATTTCGCGGCTGGTGAGCACCAGCCTTGCAACCTCGCGCCAATTGACTTCGGCGGACACTCTCCCGGGGTCGCGATCGGCCATGATCAGGAGTCCATGGCTCCGACCACGGCGGACGTAAATCGATCGATCTGATCGTCGCCGAGCCCGACGACGTTGAAGCGGCCGCTGTCGGCCATGTAGATCGCCTCGTCCGCCCGAAGCTTCAGCACCTGTTCCTTGCTCAGCGGAAGCATCGAAAACATGCCGTACTGACGCCCGATGAAGGCCAGGCGGGGATCCGCAGCCGCAATCCGCTGACGGACGGAGTTGATGCGGTCACGCATCGCAGTCAGCTCGCCCAGCCACCGCTCGTGCAGCTCCGGATCCTCAAGAATGATGTGGACCGCCGCGGCGCCATGATCGGGCGGCATCGACCACATTTCCCGGGCCCGCTGATAGACGTGCGCCATCGCATTTTCGGTCGCCGCCTTCGATCCTGTCTTGACCCAGAGCGACCCGACGCGGTCGCGATAGACGCTGAAATTCTTGTCGCAGCTCTGCGCGATGATGACCTCATCGCACTCATCGAGCATCAGGCGAACGCCGAACGCGTCCTCGTCGAGCCCGCGCCCGAAACCCTGATAAGCGATGTCGATGAGCGGCATCAGGCCGCGCTCGACGACCACCTTCACAACCTCGCGCCACTGGCCTTCGGAAAGATCGGCACCGGTCGGGTTGTGGCAGCAGCCATGGAGCAACGCGACGTCGCCGGGCTCAGCGCCCTGAAGCGCCGCGATCATGTCCTCGAACCGGATCGCCCCCTGACCGCGCTCGTAATAAGGATAATCAACCTGCTCGAGCCGAACGGAGCGGATCAGTGGCGGGTGGTTCGGCCACGTGGGAGTGCCGACGAAAACGCGCGCGCCGGGGTTGGCGGCCGCGATCAGCTCAAAGCCCAGCCGGAGTGCCCCGCACCCGCCCGGCGTCTGAAGCCCCGTAATCCGCTCGTCATCGGCATGGTGGCCCAGCAGGATCGGCCGAAGCAGCTCGGCGAATCTCTTGTCACCCGCGCTTCCGAGATAGGCCTTGGTCACCTGCGTATCGACGAGGCGCTGCTCGGCTTCCTTCATCACCTTCAGGATCGGCGTATTGCCGACTGCGTCGCGGAAGACACCGACTCCGACGTCGATCTTCTCCGGTCGGGGGTCCGCATCGCACAGCGCAATAAGCGCCAGCAGCGAATCGCTGTTGACGGGCGGAAGATCGGCAAGACTTCTTGCCTTGGCGTCGGTGCGGCTCAGCATGGATGGCGTTTAGCGCGAGTTTTCCGTCATTGCGAGGAGCAGTAGCGACGAAGCAATCCAGTCATACGATCTCTGGAAAAAGGTCACGCCAAACTGAATTGCGCTCCTCTATCAATGCCAACTTACGCGCTCGAGATCCCGCCTTGATTTGCTTTTCGCGCGTAATCGCGGCGTCCATTGTTTCAGCGAGCTCAAACCAGACAAGCAACTTGCAGCCATAGCGACCACTAAAGCCGGGAACCGAAGCCTGACGATGCTCCCAAACTCGCCGAACGAGATTGGACGTGACGCCCGTGTAGAGCGTTCCATTACGTTTGTTGGCCAAAATGTAGACGGCTGGCACCTTCACTGGATTGCTTCGCTGCGCTCGCAATGACGACTAAGCGTCGTAATCCACAGCGACGCCATCGCCGAGCGGAACGGACTGGCAGGTCAGTACGTAGCCGGAGGCGACTTCTTCGTCCGTGAGGCCGTAGCGGGCGGCCATCTCGACCTTGCCCTTCGTGACTTTTGCACGGCAGGTTGCGCACACGCCCGCCTTGCACGCGAATGGTGCAGGCAGGCCCGAGGCTCGGGCACTGTCGAGGATATTTCCCGCCGTGAACGGCACGCGGCGCGTCCGCCCGTCGAGCGTGACCGAGACGTTGACGCCTTCGGCCTTGCTCTGCAGCTGCTCCATTTCGCGTGAAACCGCTTCGGGACGCCGATCCGCAGTGAAACGTTCGATGTGGATGCGGTCCTTCGGAATATTTCGGTCGAGCAACGCAGCCTCGGCCGCGTCCATCATCGGACCGGGGCCGCAGATGAACCAGCCGTCGACCTCGGCCGCGTCGGCCACTAGCGAGGGAATCGCCTCTTCCAGCCGTTCGCGATTCAGCATCCCGTTGAACAGGTCGATGTCCTGTTCTTCCTCATCGAGGAAATGGTAGATCTCGAGCCTTCCGAGATATTTGTCCTTCAGCGCTGCAAGCGCCTCGAGGAAAATCACCGAGCTGCTGTCGCGATTGCCATAAAACAACGTAAACCGGCTTTGGGGCTCCTCGCGCAGCAGCGTGCGAACCAGCGACATGACAGGCGTAATCCCTGATCCGCCGGCAATTCCGACCAGGTGTCGCTTGTTCTTCGGGTCGAATTCCGTGGTGAAACTGCCATGAGGCACCATCACCTCGATCATGTCGCCGGCCTTCAGCCGATCGCCCACCCAATTGGAAAAAAGCCCGCCGCCGATGCGCTTGACGGTTACCATCCAGTCGCCATCCGCGGGTGTCGTGCACAGCGAATAATTGCGCCGGACATCCTCGCCGTCGATCAATGCTCTTAGGGTCAAATGCTGGCCCGCCGTGAAAGCAAAGGCATCGCGCAATTCGGGCGGGATCTCGAAGCGGATCGAATTGGCCTCAGCAGTCTCGGCAACAATTTCCGCGACCTTGAGAGCGTGGAAATGAACGCTCATTACCAGACCGCGTCGGGATAGGTGCGCGGCAGGAATTGCATGACCGCAAGCAGGTGACCAAGATGCTCGCTATGGTGTCCGCGCCGGCCGCCGAGGATCGGACGCTGCTCAGCGGGGGCTTCGAGCTGGGCTTCGGAAAGCACCGCAGCGATCGCCGATCGATATTCGTCCTCAAATTTGCGTGGATCCGGCCCAATCCCGCGGTCGATCGTCGCCTGCTGAATATCGTCCACCTCGAACAGCTCGGGGACGAACCGCCAGTTCCAGTCGAGCCCTTCGGCCATCCGGCGCGAGCTTTCTTCGGTGCCGTCGCCGAGCCGCACAGTCCATTCGGACGCGAGGTCGCGGTGATAGGCGACTTCCTTCACCGCCTTGTGAGCGAATTCGGAGAGGAACCTGTCGCTGGAATTCGTCAGCCGCTGGAGCAGCAAGTGCTGCCAGGTCGTGTAGAGCAGGTGCCGGGCGATCGTCTGGGCAAAGTCGCCGTTCGGCTGCTCGACCAGGAGGCAATTCTTGAAGTCGAGCACGTCGCGGTGGAAGGCAAGTCTATCGCCGTCCCCCGCCGCGTTCAGCAGCAGGGTCGCCTGGCCGATCAGGTCGAGCGCCAGGTTGGCGAGGCTGATGTCGACCTCGAGCACGGGCCCGTGCCCGCACCATTCGCCGACCCGCTGGCCGAGCACGAGCGAATCGTCACCGAGGCGCAGGAGATATTCGACGCGCACGGCGTCGGGCGCGTCCACTTGCGCTTTGCTCGCCATTAGATGTGCTTCACCTCGTCCGGGATGTCGTAAAAGGTCGGGTGACGGTAAATCTTGCTTTCCGCGGGCTCGAACAGCTCCCCGGCTTCGTCAGGGTCGCTGGCAACAATCTCGGCCGATGGCACGACCCACAGGCTCACTCCTTCGAGGCGCCGCGTGTAGGTGTCGCGCGCGTGACGGAGCGCGAGCTCCGCGTCAGGAGCATGAACGCTGCCAACGTGGCGATGCGAAAGACCGCCCTTGGCACGGACGAAGACTTCCCAGAGCGGCCAGTCACTGGACACCTATTCCTCCGTCATTGCGAGCGACGCGAAGCAATCCAGGCTGGATTGCCGCGTCGCTACGCTCCTCGCAATGACGAACATCACGCGGCTTTTCTCTGTTTGCGCTTGGCTTCATGCGCGGCTGCGGCTTCGCGGACCCAGGCGCCCTTCTCCCAGGCTTCGCGGCGCGCCTTCATGCGTTCCTTGGCGACGGGACCTTCTCCGCGAACGACTGCGTAGAATTCCTCCCAGTCGATCTCGCCGAAGTCGTAGCCGCCCTTGTCCTCATTCCACTTGAGGTCGGCGTCGGGAACCTTGAGGCCGATGAAGTCGGCCTGCGGAACCGTGATGTCGACGAACTTCTGGCGGAGCTCGTCATTGGTCTCGCGCTTGATCCGCCACCGCATCGATTGAGCAGTGTTCGGGCTGTCGGCATCGGGCGGGCCGAACATCATCAGGCTGGGCCACCACCAGCGGTTGAGCGCGTCCTGCGCCATGCGCCTCTGCTCCGGCGTTCCGTTCGCCAGCGCGATCATGATTTCGTAGCCCTGGCGCTGATGAAAGCTCTCTTCCTTGCAGACCCGGACCATCGCTCGGGCATAGGGGCCGTACGACGTCCGCTGCAGCGGCACCTGGTTCATGATGGCGGCGCCGTCGACGAGCCAGCCGATCGCGCCGATGTCGGCCCAGGTCAGCGTCGGATAGTTGAAGATCGTGGAGTATTTCGCCTTGCCCGAGTGAAGTGCCTCGATCATTTGCTCGCGGCTCGTGCCCAGCGTCTCCGCAGCGCAATAGAGATAGAGCCCGTGGCCAGCCTCGTCCTGCACCTTGGCAAGAAGAATGGCCTTCCGCCGAAGCGAGGGCGCCCGTGTGATCCAGTTGCCCTCGGGAAGCATGCCGACGATCTCGCTGTGCGCATGCTGGCTGATTTGCCGGGTCAGCGTCCGCCGATAGGCCTCAGGCATCCAGTCCTTGGGCTCGATGAAGTCATCCGCCGCGACGCGCGCCTCGAACGCCTCGAGGAGCTTGGGGTCCTCGAGATTCTCGATTTTCGCAGTCTTCTGAAGCTCGGTCGTGTACATGCGCCCGATGTAGCCTCTGCGTTGCGATGGTTCAAATCGGGGAGACGACAATGGTTGCCGAGAGGTTCGTTCTTGCAGCGCACAATTGGGGTTGGTTCATGCTTAGGGGCGCTGTCGCGCTTCTACTCGGGATCGGCGCAATTGTCTTTCCGCTGAGCGCCGTCTTCGCTTTCACGATGCTGTTCGCCGCATACTGCTTCATTGACGGCGTCGCGTCGCTGGTCGCCGGGGTGCGCGGAGCCCGCGAGCCGGGCCATCGCTGGGGGGCGCTCGTCTTCAGTGGCATCGTTGGAGTCCTGATCGGCATCCTGTTCCTGATGATGCCCCTCGTCGCCACCATCACTTACTCGTTTCTCGTGCTCCTGATGCTCGCCGCCTGGGCGATCGTCACCGGCGGCCTGGAGATTGCGGCGGCGATTCGCCTGCGAAAGGAAATCGAAGGCGAGTGGCTGCTGGGCCTTTCCGGCGCGATCTCGATGTTGCTCGGGATTGCCGTCCTCGTTCTTGTGTTGCCTTACCCTGCCGCATCGATCCTGTCGGCTGCATGGTTGATCGCCTTTTTCGCGTTCAGCACCGGAATCGTCCTCATAGTCCAGGCGCTGCGCTTGAGGCGAAGAGCTGCAGCGCTCAGCTGACGGCCGGTCCTCCGAGGGTCCGCGAATAGCCCGTGAATTCGGCGATCCGGTTTCCGTCGGCAGTTCGCACCGCCACTCGGGTGACTCCCGCCCGGCCTTCCCTCGCGACTTCCTCGCCTTCGGCGATCAGGGTTTCACCTTCGACGACCCTGTCCAAAAAGACGATTGAGGCCTGGGCGGCCACGCTCGCATGGTTGGCGCCATTGCAGACATAAGCGAATGCCGTGTCCGCGAGCGCAAAGATCATCCCTCCGTGCGCGATCCCATGGCCGTTCAGCATGTCGGCACGAACCTTCATCGACAGCCGCGCATAGCCCGCACGCGCTTCCTCGATCACGATGCCCCATGCGGGGCCGGTGCCCTCGGCCGCGAGCATTTTCCGAGCCACGTGATTTGCGAGTTCGTCGGGGTTCATCTGCAGCAAGTAGCAGCCCCTCTCCCTTGACGGGAGAGGGATACGTAGCCTTATCGAACGAGAGTGAGCTTAGGCGAACCCCTCTCGCGCAGAGGGGAGAGGGGCTTTGAAATGACCTACGAGACCATCCAGTTCGAGCCGGGCCCGATCACGCGGATCACGCTCAACCGTCCGGATCGATTGAACAGCTTCACCGTGCGCATGCACGAAGAGGTTCGCGATGCACTGGGCAAGCTCGGCGATGCGCGCGTGCTCGTCCTTACCGGCGCCGGCCGGGGCTTTTGCGCCGGGCAGGACTTGAACGACCGCGCCGTCGCGCCCGGAGAAATTGTCGACCTCGGCGAGACGGTGACGAACTATTGGAATCCGCTCGTCCGTTCGCTCGCCACCCTGCCCCAGCCCATCATCGGCAGGATCAACGGAGTGGCCGCGGGTGCAGGGGCGAGCCTGGCCATGGCCTGCGACCTGGTCATCGCAGCGCGTTCGGCGAAATTCATCCAGAGCTTCGCCGCGATCGGCCTCGTGCCCGATACCGGCGGCAGCTGGCATCTTACCCGCCACCTCGGCCAGGCGCGCGCGATGGGACTTGCCATGACCGGCGAGCCGCTGCCGTCCGAGCAAGCGGAGGAATGGGGTCTTATCTGGAAATGTGTCGACGACGATGCACTCGATGCGACGACCGACGCGCTCGCCGAGAAGCTCGCAGCGATGCCGCCCCTCGGACTGACCGCCATCAAGAAACTCATCCGAACGAGCTGGGACCGCAGCTTCGACGAGGAACTCGACCTGCAGCGGGACGAGATGCGCCGCCTTGGCTTCACCGAAGATTATCGCGAGGGCGTTGCCGCCTTCCTCGAAAAACGGACTCCGACCTTCAACGGCCGCTGAGCCTGCAACCCTCCTCCAAGTTGGTCGTTACGAGAAGCGAACAGACCAAAACAGGAGGCGGCGCGTGCTTGGCACCATCCTTATCATCCTTCTCATCTTGCTCCTGGTCGGAGCCCTGCCCCGTTGGGGTCACAGCGCCAATTGGGGTTACGGACCGTCGGGCCTTCTTGGCCTGATCCTGATCATCGTCGTCGTATTGCTGCTTTTGGGCAGGCTCTAGGCGGCGCCCGCCTTCCGGGCGAAATTCCACGCCGCTGAAGCGAGCATGGGCACCTTTTTGGCCATTTCGGCAGCCTGAGCGTGGCTGGCGGTGCCGTCGATGACCCGCTTCTTGATGCCCTGAACAATCCCGGCCAGGCGGAAGAGATTGTAGGCGAAATACCAATCGAGCGTCCCCGCGACCGGCACTCCGGACCGTTCCGAATAGCGGTCGACGATCTGGTCCAGCGTCGGAATTCCGAGCGCAGCAAGATCGAGTCCGGAAAGTCCCGCGGCGCCATCTGCGGGCATCATCCACTGCATTGCGAGATAGGAGAAATCGGCAAGCGGATCGCCGAGCGTCGCAAGCTCCCAGTCGAGCACCGCGGTCAGAGTCCCGTCGCCGTCGTAGACGACATTGTCGATGCGATAGTCGCCATGGACAATGGAGGTGCGCGACTGCTCGGGAAGCGTTTCCGGCAAGAAAGCGATCAGCCTTTCCATTTCGGGCACATAGTCGGTCTCTGAATCGCGATACTGGCGGGTCCAGCGCGCGACCTGCCGCTCGAAATAATTGCCGGGCTTGCCGAAATCGGCGAGGTCGGCCGCCACCGGATCGATATTGTGAAGGTCGGCGAGCGTATCGACCAGCTGATCGTACATGCGGCCGCGCGTCGCGGGGTCGAAGTCCGGCAGAGCGCCGTCGGCGTATGGCCGGCCCTTCGCAAGCTCCATCACGTAGAAGACGGCGCCGATGACGGACGGATCGTCACACAATGCCAGTGGCTCGGGCACCGGGAAATCGAGCGGTTTGAGTGCCGAGAGCAGCCGATATTCGCGATCGACCGCATGCGCTGACGGCAGGAGCTGTCCGAACGGCTTGCGGCGAAGCACATAATCTCCGCCCGCAGAACTGATCCGGTACGTCGGGTTTGATTGACCCGACGGGAACTTCGTCAAGGTGAAGGGGGCGGCAAAACCTTCGACATTCGCTTTCAGCCACGCGCCAAGCGCAGCCTCGTCGATCTGCCTCTCGCTCATCGATGCTTTTTATACTCGAGCCGGGCGATGGCACGGCGGTGGACCTCGTCCGGCCCGTCGGCGAGGCGCAGCGTGCGTATCCCAGCATAGGCGCGCGCAAGCCCGGCATCCTCCGACACGCCGGCGCCGCCGAACGCCTGGATGGCGTCGTCAATGACTTGCAGCGCCATGATCGGTGCGGCGACCTTGACCATCGCGATCTCGCCCTGAGCCGCCTTGTTGCCAGCCCGGTCCATCATGTCGGCAGCCTTGAGACAAAGCAGCCTGGTCATTTCGATGTTGATTCGGGCATTGGCGATCCGCTCTTCCCAGACGCCCTGCTCGGCGATGGTCTTGCCGAAGGCGGTGCGCGACATCAGACGCTTCACCATCGCATCAAGCGCTTCCTCGGCGGCGCCGATGGTCCGCATGCAATGGTGGATGCGGCCCGGCCCAAGCCGGCCCTGTGCAATTTCGAAGCCCCTGCCTTCGCCCAGCAGCATGTTCGACGGCGGGACCCGCACCTCGTTGAGCTCGATCTCCATATGGCCGTGGGGCGCGTCATCATAACCGAACACCGGCAGGTGGCGCTTGATCGTCACTCCGGGAGAGTCGAGCGGCATCAGGATCATCGATTGCTGCTTGTGCGTGTCGGCCGAAGGGTCGGTCTTGCCCATGAGGATCGCCACCTGGCAGCGCGGATCTCCCGCGCCGCTCGACCACCATTTCCGGCCGTTGATCACATATTCGTTGCCGCGCATCTCGATGCTGCACTTGATGTTGGTGGCGTCCGAGGAGGCGACATCGGGCTCAGTCATCAGGAAGGCCGAGCGGATTTCGCCGTCCATTAGAGGCTTCAGCCATTCGTCCTTCTGTTCGCGCGTGCCGTAGCGGTGGAGGACCTCCATGTTGCCCGTATCGGGTGCGGAGCAGTTGAACGCCTCGGAAGACCAAAGGATTCGGCCCATTTCTTCGGCGCAAAAGGCATATTGGAGGTTGGAGAGCGCAGGCCCTTCGAACTCGAAGCTGTCGTCGACCGGCCGCGCGCCGTGCGACGGCGGCATGAAGAGGTTCCAGAGGCCTTCGGACCGAGCCTTTTCTTTTAGCTCCTCGATGACCGGAAGGACCTTCCACCGATCGCCTTCGCGCTGCTGCGCCTCATAATCGGCCACTCGGGGGCGGACCTGCTGGTCCATGAAGGCGCGGACCCGGTCCCGCCACTCGCTCTCGTTCGCGCCAAGGCTGAAATCCATCGGCGCGGCCTACCAGCAACAGTGTCAGTTGGCTATGAGTGCAAGAATGCAAAAGCTCACAGGCAAAGTCGCAATCGTCACCGGAGCGGCATCGGGCATCGGGAAAGCGACGGTCGAATTGTTCCGGATCAACGGAGCGACCGTGATCGGAGCGGACGTGGGAGACGGCGCGGACTCGCGCGTTGATGCGGGTCGCGAGGAGGATGTGGCTCGGCTCGTCGAAGAAACGGTCGCGGAGCACGGCGGGCTCGATATCTTTTTCGCCAACGCCGGCATTTCCGGCGGCTGGGCAACGATTTCGGAACAGACTGCTGCGGACTGGTCGGAGATCCTGCGCGTCAATCTCATCGGCCCGTTCCTGGCGGTCAAATATGCGGGGCCGCTGATCGCCAGGCGAGGCGGTGGTTCGATCATCTGTACTGCCAGCGTAGCGGGCCTTCGCTCAGGCGCAGGAGGTGCAGCCTATTCGGCATCGAAGGCCGGGGTGATCAGCCTGGTGCAAACCGCTTCGCAGCAGCTTTACGGCAGTGGGGTCCGAGTGAACGCAATCTGCCCAGGCCTGATCGAAACCGGGATGACGAAAGGCATTTACGACATGGCCCGGGCGGCGGGACAGGAAAACCGCATCGGCGAGATCAACCCCTTGAACCGCGGTGGAGAGCCGAAAGAGATTGCGCAAGCGGCGCTTTTCCTCGCCTCCGATGAGTCCAGCTATGTCAACGGCACCGCTCTGGTCGTCGACGGTGGGCTGTCGAGCAGCCATCCGACTACCAGGCGCTTCGATCTCAGGATGCTTTGATCGAAGCCGCGGGCTTCAGTCGCTCAGCACCACCTCGTCACGAAGCAGCTCGTTCATGGTTCGCACCAGCGTCTCGAGTTGCGAGCGGATAATCGCCGCAGGCTCCTCCCTTTGCGGGACCCCCGGACCAAGGCGAACGGAACCATTACCGTCCCGTACGACGAGGCCCGCGTTCACCAGCCGATTGACCTTCCGCCTCGTCGTCTCGCGGTTAAGGCCGGTCGCAACAGCGATCGAATTTAGATTGCACGGCGCCAGCTCGCTTTGTGAAATGGGCCTGGCCAGATTCTGAAGGTCGGGTTTAAGCTTCGCCCTCGTCAATTTCTCGCCGGTAATCACAATGATCGCGAGAAGGATCATGATGCTATCGGCATCTTTGAAGGGCTGACGCCAGTTCGCCATCAGCCGCAGTGTCAGGCTTGCAACCCGTAGCGCTACCAAGCGGCTCTTTCCTCGGGCTGCCTCGTCGCTGATCGTAAGCATCTGAAGTCTGGTTATGCGAATGCCTTCCCAATGATAGCACAGAATGTGCGCCACTGGGCTGGCGCGAATCCGCGCGCCTTACGCAATGAGCCTCGCCCTCACGCAGTCGTGAGCTCAGCGAACTTGTCGAGGTCGATGTTCCCGCCGGAGACGACGCACACGATCGGTCCTTCGCCGGCCTTGCCTGTCAATGCTGCGGCGAGCGCGAGCGCTCCCGCGCCCTCCGCAATCGCCCGCGACTTCTCGGCAATCAGGCGCATCGCCTCTCTCGTCTGGTCGAGCGTGACGGTGATCGTCCCGTCGGTTACCGGCCGCATCCGCTGCCACATGCGCTCCGTAACGCTCTTGCCGCCGGCGCCGTCGACGAACGAGGCCTGCCAATCCGTGAATTTCCGCGGACCGCCTTCGCGCAGTGAGAGCTCATAGGGAGCGGCGGTTTCCGGCTCCGCTCCGAGCACCTTCACGTCGGGCCGTAGTCCCTTGATGGCGCTTGCGACCCCGGTGATCAGGCCACCCCCGCCGATCGCACAGATGACGGTCTTCACTTCCGGGCAATCCTCCAGGATCTCAAGCCCCATCGTTCCGTGGCCCGCAATGAAATCGTGATTGTCGAATGGGTGGACAAAGGTCGCATCGAGCCCCGGAAATTCATGCGTTTCCGCGGCGACCCACGCCCGGTCGTACGACACCGGCACGATTTCCGCGCCGAGCGCGCGCATCCGGTCGAGCTTGGTGTGCGGTGCCGTCTCGATCGCTACGACCGTGCAGGGAATCCCGAAGGCTCTTGCGGCATATGCGACGCCCTGCCCGGCGTTTCCGGCGCTGATTGTCCACACGCCTTTCGAACGCGCCTCGTCCGAAAGGTTCGCGACTGCATTGGCGCCTCCGCGGATCTTGTAGGCATTGGTCGGCTGGAGGTTCTCGAGCTTGAGCCGGATGTCGGGCGCATCGGGACCCAGATCCAGCTTGACCAGGGGAGTCCTAAGGACCGTCCCTTTGATCCGCTCACGCGCCTGCTCGATGTCCTCGATTGAGATCGGCCGTACGGATGGAATCATCGATGCACTCTCCTCGGGCGCACACCTAGCATTCCCAGCCGTCATTGCGAGCGTAGCGACGCAATCCAGAACTGCGTCGGCAATCATGGATTGCTTCGGCGCTCGGCTCCCCGCAATGACGCCAGCGAGGTGATTCCATGAAGACCCCGCAACTTCTCAATTACGAACGCGACCGCTGGATTGCGGGCGACGGCAACCTTTCGGAGATTCCCAGCGCGATCGACGGTGCACCGGTGGCCATGACCGGCTCCGGCGGGCTCGATTTCGGCGGCATGCTTCGCCACGCGCGCGAAGTCGGCGGTCCCGCGCTCAGGAAGCTGACCTTCCACGAGCGCGCCCGGATGATCAAGGCGCTCGGCCTCGCGATCATGGGCCGCAAGGAAGAGTTGTACGAACTCAACTATTTGACAGGCGCGACGCGCAAGGACGGCTGGATCGACATCGAGGGAGGCGCCGGCACGCTTTTTTCTTTCTCGTCGAAGGGCCGTCGGGAGCTGCCCGACGCGCATGTGCTGCTCGACGGCCAGCTCGAAGGCCTGTCGAAGAACGGCACCTTCGTTGGCCAGCACGTCTACACTCCGCTCCAGGGCGCGGCGGTGCACATCAACGCCTTCAACTTCCCCGTGTGGGGAATGCTGGAGAAGCTCGCTCCGACGATTCTCGCAGGCGTTCCGGCGATCGTGAAACCTGCCAGCGCGACCGCCTATCTGACGGAAGCGGCGTTCAAGATCATGATCGAGGCGGACGTCCTTCCGCCAGGTGCGATCCAGCTGATCGTCGGCGGCGTCGGGGATCTGTTCGATCATCTGACGGGGCAGGACATCGTCAGCTTCACCGGCTCCGCCTCGACTGCGCTGAAGCTCAGGACGCATCCGAATGTTGTCCGGGAGTCGGTCCGCTTCGTCGCCGAGCAGGATAGCCTCAACGCCTCCCTCCTCGGCCCGGATGCGGGCCCGGGAACGCCGGAATTCGACCTCTTCATCAAGGAGGTGGCGACCGAGATGACGGTGAAGGCCGGCCAGAAATGCACTGCGATCCGCCGCGCCATGGCGCCCGCGGAATATCTCGATGCAGTCCAGCAGGCGCTCGCAGAGCGGCTCGCGAAGACCAAAGTCGGCGACCCGCGCGCCGAGGACACGCGGATGGGAGCGCTCGTTAGCGTCAGCCAGCGCGACGATGTCAGGCAGAAGATCGCCGAGCTTGAGGCCGCCGGAGCGCGCATCGTCGCTGGTGATCCCAACGCCGATCCTCCGGTTCCGGGTGGCGCCTTCCTGCCGCCCGTCCTGCTTCGGACGGACGACCCTTGGCGCAATGACGCGGTGCACGATTGCGAGCCGTTCGGACCAGTTTCGACAATCATGCCTTACAGGGATTTGGACGATGCCATAGCGCTCGCCAATCGCGGCAAGGGCAGCCTGGCCCTGTCGCTGTTCACCCATTCCCCGGACGCGGCGCGCGATTTCGTCCAGGGCGCTGCCGCCTATCACGGCCGGATGCTGGTGATCGACCGCACCAACGCGGCCGAATCCACCGGCCATGGCTCGCCTCTTCCGGTACTCGTGCACGGCGGACCGGGCCGCGCCGGAGGCAGCGAGGAAATGGGCGGCGTCCGCGGCGTGAAGCATTACATGCAGCGAACCGCGCTCCAGTCCTCGCCGGCCATGATCGCCGCGATCACCGAGCAATATGTTCCCGGCGGGCCCAAGCATTTCATCGGCACGCATCCCTTCCGCCTCAAGATGAGCGAGCTCAACATCGGCGATACCTGGAAGACCGAACCGCGCGTCGTCACTCTCGAGGACATCGAGCATTTCGCGGAGTTCACGGGTGACAAATTCTACGCGCACATGGACGAGGAAGCGGCCAAGGCCTCTCCCATCTTCGAAGGCCGGGTCGCCCACGGCTATTTGATCCTGAGTTTCGCCGCCGGATTGTTCGTCGATCCGGACCCCGGCCCGGTCCTCGCCAACACAGGCCTCGAGAACCTCCGCTTCCTGACCCCGCTCTATCCCGGAGATTCGGTCCGAGTGGAGCTGACGGTCCGCGCCAAGTCGATCAAGTCCGAGGACACGGGCCAGGTCCGCTGGGCCGTCGAGGTCTTCAATCAGAAGGAAGAGCTGGTCGCGACCTACGACCTCCTGACCGAGAATGTCCCCTGACAGCTGAAACCCCTCGCTAGGCCGTTCGTTTTCAAGGCGGATTTCCCAGCCGGAGAGTGATCATGAAGGTTCGTGAAGTGATGACGCGCGACGTCCAGACGGTGCGCCCCGATCAGACCGCCCAGGAAGCGGCGAGCTTCATGCTCAATGCTGACGCGGGCTCAATTCCCGTCACCGAAGGCGATCGCCTGATCGGGATGATCACCGACCGCGATATTGCTGTCCGCGGTGTCGCCAAGGGCAATGGCCCGGACACCCCCGTCCGCGAATTGATGACCAACGACGTGGTCTCCGCAAGGCTCGACGATGATGTCGAAGAAGTGGCGACGATGATGAGCAACGCCCAGGTTCGCCGGCTGCCGATCATCGACGATCAGCAAATGCTGTGCGGTATTGTGAGCCTGGGCGACCTCAGCCGCGAAGCCGATGAGAATTGCGCGCAGGAAGCGCTCCAGGGTGTCAGCCAGCCCGGCGGCGAACACCGGCAGTAAGGATCAGCGGCCCGCGATTTCCTTGATCGCCTGATCGACGATCTTCGCGTCAGTCCCGGCGTCGTGGCGCTCTGCGATCAGTCGCGCGGCAGCCTTTGCGGCGGCGTCGGCAGCCGCAGCGCGCAGCTGCTCGATCGCAGAGCGCTCCTCGGCCGCAATCTTGTCCTCGGCCATGCGAGTCCGGCGCTCGATCAGCGCCTCCGCATCGGCCTTCGCCTTGACGACGATCTCGCCTGCCTCGTGACGCGCGCGCTCGAGCAGAGCGTCGCGGTCCTTGTCGGCCGACGCTGCCTTCGCCTCATATTCGGCCTTGAGCGCCTCGGCCTCCTTGCGAAGGGTCTCGGCCTCGGCGAGCTGATCCCGGATCAGCGCGATCTTGCTGTCCAGCGCCCCGGCGATAGCCCCAGGCACCTTCTTCCAGACCATGATTCCGATCACGACGAGGATCGCCAGCGCGATCGACATCGGCGCGGTCAGGAAGCCGAACGCTACGGGCTCGGCTTCGTGCGAAGGCACTTCGGTGCCGGTCGTGACTTGCGGTTCAGACATTCAGTTCCGCCTTTACCGCAGCAGCGGCCTGCTTGGCATCGACGTCGATTCCGGTGAGCCGCTCAACCATGTGACGGGCGGCTTCGCCGGCAACGGCTTCGATTTCGCTGCGTGCAGCGCCGAGCGCCTCGCGGATCTTGGCCTCCGAGGATTCGACCTTCAGGCTGATCTTGTCAGCCGCGGCCTTGACCTTTGCCTCGGCGTCGCGAGCGCTTTCCTGCTTCGCTTCCTGGGCAAGGCGCGCCGCCTCGGCGCGGGCCGCGTCCATGCGCGCCCGCCAGGCCGCTTCCGTTTCCTCGGCCCCGGCACGCGCAGCCTGCGCGCGTTCGAGGTCCTCGGCGATCTTCTTCTCACGAGCATCGACGGTCGACTGGATCTTCGGGAGCATCCCCCGGCCGATGCCGAAGAAGATGATCCCGAACACGACCAGCAGCCAGAAGAGCTGCGAGAAGAAGATTACAGGTAGCTGCGAAATCTGAGGCATCTCAGTCCCTTGGCGTCAGGCCGCTTTAGCGATCAACGCGCGTAGAGGATGATCATCGCAACGGCGAAGGCGATGAGGCCGAGAAGCTCGGCGGCCGCGAAGCCGATGAAGAGGCGGCCCTGCTGGCTGTCTGCAGCGGCCGGGTTCCGAAGCGCGCTCTCGAGGAACGAGCCGAAAACGTTGCCGACGCCGACGGCTGCTGCGCCGACGCCAATTGCCGCAAGACCGGCACCGATGACCTGAGCGGAAGCGAAATCCATCTGAAAACTCCTTGGTTGAACTCTAGTGAAGGTTGATTGCGTCGTTAAGGTACAGCGTCGTCAATAGGGCAAACACGTAGGCCTGTATGGCGCAGACCAGCAGTTCAAGCGCTGCGACGCCGACGATGAAGAGGAAGCTCAGGATCCCGACGCCCCAGCCGAGCGGTCCGCCGCTGAAGCCGCTGACGATGAAGCTTCCGAACACTTCCATCAGGATGTGACCGGCAATCATCGCGACGAACAGTCGAAGGCCCAGGCTGAACGGGCGAACCATGAACGAGATGAACTCGACCATGAAAATGAGAGGGATCATCACCTTGGGCGTGCCGTGAGGGATGAACAGGGAGAAGAAATGCAGGCCGTGCCGCCAGAAGCCGACGATCAGGACGATCGAAAAGGTCATGATCGCGAGCACGTAGGTGACGCTGAAATGGCTGGTCGTCGTGAACGGATGCAACCCCGGGACAACCGCCAGGGGAAGCAGGCCAAGGATGTTCGCGACCAGGATGAAGGTGAAGAGCGAGAAGATGTAGGGAACGTATCTCTTGCCCTCGGGACCGATATTCACCTTGACCATGTCGTCGACGAAGCCGGTCAGACCTTCCACCGCCATCTGCCAGCGGCCGGGAACGAGCTCGCGCTTCATTCCGAGCGCCATGAAGCCGATGATCAGCGCAAGCGCAATCATCATCCAGAGCGAGCTGGTCGTGAAGCTGATGTCATAATTGCCGACGTGCAGCGGAACCAGCGGTTCCACCGTGAACTGATGCATCGGATCGATCTTCGCCGCCACGCTTCCTGCTACCTCACATCACTGCCCGGGCCGTCCCGGGTCTTGGTCAGCCGCATGATGTTCCGAACCCCGACGCCGAACCCGAAGAACAGCATCAAGAGGAAGAACAATGGGAAGGTCCGGTGACCAAGCGCCGCGGCCAGCTTGTCCAGACCCCAGCCGATCAACGCGCCCGCAAACGGTGCCCCGATCAGCTGCCCGAAGAGCTGCTGCCAAAGCCGAGTATTCGGATCGGGCTGCGTCCCTTGGGTCCTCCGGTCTTCCGCCTGCTGCAAACGCTCGAGCCGCTGATCGAGCGATTCGAGCCGTGCGTCTGGTGGAAGCTTCGGAACCTCGTCGGTTTCGTCCTCTGCCATGCGTCTCCCCTGTGCGTCGCCCCCGCTGAATTCGAAGGGCCAGACCGGGACGAGAAGCATGGCGGAAGCAACCCCGCCAAGGCGCCGCCCCTTTATGAACGGGGCTGGAGATAGTCAACCACGGTGACAGCCGTTACCTTGGCTGCGTGAAGCGGCTGATGGCACTAATCTCCGGCGCGATGGTGCTGATTGCCGCATCCGCGGGTCCGCACAAGGTCGTTCGCAAGCTCCCAGCACTCGAGTTCTCATTCGAATGGCCGGCCGAAGCGGCAGCGATTCCTGCTTTGGATATGCAGTTCTACACCGAGGCCAGGCGCGACCTCGACGAAGCGCTGCAGAATGCAATTGAGGATCAGTCGCTCGCCCGGCAGCAAAACCGCGACTTCAACCAGCATTATTTCTCGATGAAATGGTCCGTTGCCGGCCAGTCGGCACGCCTGCTTTCACTCCGGAACGAGCTCGGGTCCTTTGAGGGCGGCGCTCATCCGAACAGCAATAACGGCGCCTTGTTGTGGGATCGCGAGCAGAACCGGGAAATCCCGCTTCCATCGATATTCGGCAATGCCGCACAATTCACTTCACTCACCCGAGCAACCTATTGCCGAAAGCTTGACGCCGAGCGAGCGAAGCGGCGCGAGGGCGAGAAGCTTGGCGGCGATTTCGACAAATGCCCGAAATATTCGGAGCTGGCCGTGTCCATCGCCGACAGGAACCGGAACGGACGCTTCGATCAGATCAGTTTCGTCGCCTCACCCTATGTCGCTGGACCCTATGTGGAAGGCGCGTATGAAATCGCGCTTCCGGTGACCTCGGCAATCATCGCCGCATTGAAACCCGAATACACGTCATCGTTCGAGGTTCACCGGCAGTAATCCGGAGCTGCCGATCCCTGCCCTGCGGTGCGCCGCCGCCAGGCACCGTCGGCCCACATATAGCTCTCGCCGACGGATACTCGCGCCAACAGCTGGCAGCCGGCGGTAACTCCCACGTCCTGCGGACTGACGCCCTTGCTCGCGGCCAGCCTGCTGTACAGAGACCGGCGCTGGATGTTGATCGTTGCCACCTGGCTCCGGACCGCAGCCGAAACCGCGCCCGCGACTCCAAGGTAGCCATCGTAGCGCTCGCCAACGCTCCCGACTGAGCGAGCCGCATCGACCGCAGGAGTTTGCGCTGCCGCGGGCGCCGCGAAGATCAGCGCAAGAATCAGGCCCCTCTTCACGGCTTCTTCTGCGGGAAAGCTTGCGGATTCTGGTTGATCAGTTGCTCGACGTCGCGCTGCAGCCGGACCAGTACCTCCTGGCGAATCGTGACGTTGAGGTTGATCTCGATCGGCTTCTCGGGCGCCTTCACCGAAATGCAGCTGGCGAGGGGCATCGCCAGCAGGGCAGCGGCGAGCAATCCGGGGCTTTCTCGTTTCATGGCCTCATCTCTTCGTTGAATTGGGTTGCGGTGGTGGTGCGACGTTGACCTTATCGTTGACCGGCGACTGGCTCTGTTGCTGGTTCTCCTCGACACGGCGGACCTCCGTCACGATGCCTGGAACGTCGTCCAGCGGGCGCGGAAGCACGTCACCGATAACGGTTCGCGGATCATTGAAGGACTTGGCTGTCGCGATCAGCGCCCGGAACGGTCCTGTGATCGTCACATTGACCTTGAGCGGGATCTTGCTGAGCAGGCTCCGGATAATCTTCTGCGTGCTCGTCTGGCCCAGGCCAGCGCCCTCGATCGCCAGCCGGGTCGTGAATTCGCCGGCGAGGTCGCCATCGAGACGGATGATCATCGAATTGAAACGGAGGTCGCGGAGCGCGTTGAAGGCGATGTTGCCCATCGTCCCGAGGTCGGCCTTGTTGACCACGCCGTTGTAGGCGAGCGAACCGCCGCCGGGACGCGCGTCCAGCCGTCCGCCGACGATCCGTCCTCCGGATTCGTCGAAGATCATCGGCAGGACTCCGTCGAAAACGCCGGTCGCATCGAGTTCCTTGAAGCCGAGGGTGGAGACGAAGGTGTGTGCGTCGAGCCCAACCACTTCGAAAGTCAATCGCTTCGCGCTTGGTCGCCCGAAGTTGAGCACGGTCTCGTGAAGGATCAGCCGCCCGCCCATGAACGGCCATTCGCCGCGCTCGATCCTGATCAGCTGGTTGGGCAGCAGCTGGTAGCGAAGGACCCCATTCTCGACGAGAATGCCCGCGTTCACCGACTTGATGGTCAGAGCCTGCCCGGGCGGCGTGCTCAGCCCGAGCAAGTCGTTGAAATGGATTTTGCCGCTGAGGCCAGTCACTGGGCCGAATGGCGCTGCAAGATCAAGGCTCGCGGTTGAGAAATCGCCTTCGGACGTGACCTTTCCGGCGGAGTTCCAGTCGATCCGCCCGTGTCCCTGGATCGTCCCGTTGACGAGCGCGATCACTCCCTCGGTGAGCCTGGTGATTTCTTCCGGCTGAAAGTTCGGGCCGAAGGTCAGCTCCGGCACGTCGATCAGCGCTTCTCCCTTACCCGTCGACAGCCTGTGGTGAACGGTAACGTCTGCGACTCTTGTGCCCGATGCAGGATGAATCAGCGTTCCACCGGCGTTGATGCTGTCCTTGGCCAGATTGAACTGGAAGTCGTTGCTGTGCAGCGGATTGAAGCGCGGCTCTTCACTCCTGTCCGAGACGTTCAGGCTGCCGCCTAGTCTGAGCGCGCCGTTCTGATACCGCCAATTGCCCGCAGCATCGCTGACCAGGAGCTTGACGTCACCGATGGTCGACCGGCCGCCGCTGAAGGTTCCCGCAAGCCCATTTCCGGCAAACCTTCCCTGCATCATGGCCGCGGCAATGGATGTCGGCGAGGCGGATTTCCCCAACTGCATATTGAGGGCATTGAGCGAGAATTGCTGGCCGACGATGCGACCGCCGCCTGCCTGGAAATGGAACGGAGAAGCGCCGAGGCGGCCGTTGAGGACCGGCCCGCTGAAGCGCGCATTCGCCTGCACCGCTCCGCCCGGGCGCTTCGCAATCATCGCTGATCCGATCGGACAGATGGGAAGCCTTGTCGCACCCAGGCGAAGCGAGCTGATCTGGAAGTAACTGGCGCTGATGACCGCGCAGCTGGTGCCGAAGGCAAAGCTGCCGCCCCGGCCGATCTGCCCGGTGATCGGCAGCCTCAGTGCTTGCACCCGCCCGTTCGGAAAGGCTCCGTCCAATTGCGCCACGGTTGAAAGCGTGGTCGAGCCTCCCGGTCCCGGCCCGAACCTGATGGGTGTGAGCGCCAGCCGTTGCCCGTTCGCGGAATAGGGAGCCAGGTCCGCGACCCCGCTCATCGGTGCGCCGGCCCGGGGCTGGCGAAGGCTGACTCGGCCCTGGGGCAAGCCGCCACCCTGCATCTCGATATCGCCGTCGATCCTCAGCCCGGCCGACGGCCAGTAATAAGTCACTCCGCTTCCACCGAGGACGCGAGCACGGGCGCCGTTCGGACCGATGATGTTCGCTTCCCTGATCCGCGCCGCCCCGCCTCGCGGGAAATTGACGACGTTGATCTCGCCGGCTGAATTGAAGTTGTGCGCCGTGCGGCTGATCGCTCCGCTGATGCTGGCTGCCACGGGCCCGATCGGAGTTCCTGCCGCCGCGGCCAGTGGCTGCGTCACACCGACAATCATGCTGGGGTCGAGCGATGCGCTGTCCGCAGCATAATTGCCCGCAAGGTTGAACGTCCCATCTCGTAAGCCGAGGTGGTAATCGCCGTTGAGCCGGGTCCGATCGGCATAGATTGTGGCCATCCGCGACTTCTGGGCGGATAGCTTTACCCTTCCATCGACGCTCCCGAGCGTTCCCTTGTAAGTAATGTCGCCTATGAAATTGGCCAGGCCGTTGGCGCCGGCGACCAGAGTGCCGATCGCCATTCGCCCGCTTCCGTCAATACTCGTGAAGGCCTCGTTGAAGCTCGCCTTCGCATCGAACCGCGGGCTGGCAACATCGAACCGGCTGACGGGGCAAGTGAAGCGGTCGAGCGTGACCGGACCTTCGACCCTTGGCCGCCGGCCGACGACCGCAATCGCGACGGCCGCACGCAAATTACCCGCGGCGCATCGTCCGGGGATGAGCCTTGGGCTAACGATCGCCGCATGACCGGCAAAGCCTCCACTGAGCTTGCCATTGCCTTCGACGGCGAAGCCGATCGGCCCGAACGGAGTCGCCAGCGCTATGCTGCTGTCCGCAATGTCCACGACGAAATCGGGAAGCGCAAACGGCTTGTTGCTAGGCGGCGGCAACAGCTTGTCGACCTGACCCCAGCTGACCTTGCCGTTCACCAGTCTTCCCCGCAGACGAACGCCACGGGCGACGATCCGGTAAACCTCGAAGCTGCCATTCCACTTCAGTCGCGTTTCGATATGCGCGAACCGGGCGACGAGGTCGGGGTGGTTCGGATCGCCGATGACGAGGTTGTGGACTTCCTGCGTCCGGAGGCCGACCCGGTCCAGATGATAGCTGGCGGTCACCCCGCGCCGCTCGAACTCGCTCTTCAGATAGTGGGTGGCGATGGGCCGGCGCTGAAACCACAACAGCGCTGTTGCCGCCATGAGCAAAACGAAGAGACCGAGCGCGAGGATGCCGGCGACGCGCGCCCACGTCCATCGCCGCACGACGATCGTCTCGCCTCGGTTATCGTTCGGCCGCTCCGCCATTGGGTCTAACTAACCCATCCCGCGCATGACCGTTCCAGCAGCGGCATGACCGCTTCCCTCACCGCGGCCTTCTGTGCTGTAAGCGCGACTGCTCGGAAGTTCGCACGAGAGGCGGAATGGACGGGCAAATCATCAGGCAGGACGAAGTTGACAGTGGCGGGCATCGGGCGCGGCTGCGCCGACGTCTTCTCGACGCCGGTCCGGACGGATTCCACGATTACGAGCTGATCGAATATCTGTTGACGCTCACGATCCCGCGCGTCGACACCAAGCCGCTCGCAAAGCGGCTGCTTAGCGACTTCGGCGGGATCGGGCCACTGCTCGGATCAAGCGCCGACAGGCTTCGCCGCGAAGGCCTTACCGATCCTACGATCGCGGCGTTGAAGATTGCGGAAGCGACGGCTTTGCGGATGCTTGAGGCGCGGATCGAGGGCCAGCCGGTGCTTTCGAGCTGGGATGCGCTGGGCGACTATCTCCACGCGGCCATGGCGCATCGCCGAACGGAAGAGGTTCGAATCCTGTTCCTCAACGCCAAGAACATGCTGATTGCCAATGAGGCGCTGTGGCAGGGCTCGGTCGACGAAGCCTCGGTCCATGTTCGCGAGGTGATCGCCCGAGCCATCGCGCTTGGAGCGACTGCCATCATCATCGTCCACAACCACCCGAGCGGCGACCCGACCCCCTCCCAGCAGGACATTCGACTGACGCGCGATCTGGTCGAGGCGGGGCGGCACATGAAGGTGACCGTGCACGATCATGTCATCGTCGGCGCGAACGGCCGGTCCAGCATGCGCGCCATGGGACTGATCTAGCGAAAACTCACCAGCGGAACATGCCGAGCAAAACGTGTCTGGTTGCGGTCAGGCGCCCTGTTCCTGGGCATATGGCGAAGGGCTGGTTGGCCACCGAGGGCAAAATGTCGGGGTCCCCGCTCCAAAGGGCTCGGTCATCCCGACCAGGCGATCGCGCTCCCAGATCTCGCATCTCAAGCCGTCGCCAAACTGGATTGCGAGCGAAGCTGCTTCGTCGTCTCCAGGTGCCTCGGCCCATTGAGCGTCGACAACCGAGCCACGCGGTTCGAGACGAAAAAATCGATAACAACGCATACAAGCATCCGCCCGGAAACGCCGCAGATAGACCAACGTTATATCGTTCGGGGTTACCACCTCGTGAGGCATCTTGGTTAATCGTTGGCCGGTCTGCGCCAATTCATCGACCCAAGGTTCCCGACCGGCAACAGTGCGTTGCGCGCCGGTTTAGGGCGAATATTTGCAAATCCTTCCCGTTCCGGCCGCGGCTCTTCAACGGTAAACCATGCCCAGCGTCAGGCCGCCGCGCTCCACTCCCGCTCTCCCCGCAAGAGCGCGGCGGCCTCGTCCAGCCTCGGATTTGAAGCGTGGCATAGCGTCTGCTAGCCGCCCATCCCATGGTTCCTCGCTATTCCCGTCCCGACATGACGGCCATCTGGTCGGCCGAAAACCGCTATCGCATCTGGTGGCAGATCGAAGTCTTCGCCGCCGAGGCGATGGGCAGTATCGGCATGATCCCGCCCGAGGACGCGAAGACGATCCGCTCGGCTTACGACAAGGACGCGCTCGGGCAGATCGACATCGAAGCGATCGACCGGATCGAGGCCGTCACCAAGCATGACGTGATCGCCTTCCTGACCTGGGCGGGAGAGAAGCTGGGTCCCGAGCGGCGCTGGCTGCATCAGGGGATGACCAGCTCCGACGTGCTCGACACCGCGCTCGCGGTTCAGCTGAAGCAGTCGGCGGACCTGCTGATCAAGGATATCGACGCGCTCCTGGACGTCATCAAGCGCCGCGCCTTCGAGCACAAGCTGACACCGACCATCGGCCGCAGCCACGGGATCCATGCGGAGCCGACGACCTTCGGACTAAAGCTCGCACAGGCCTATGCCGAATTCTCGCGCAACCGCGACAGGCTAATCGCCGCGCGCGATACCGTCGCGACCTGCGCCATCTCCGGCGCGATCGGCACATTCGCCAATGTTCCGCCTTCGGTTGAGGCGCATGTCGCCGCCGAGCTCGGCCTTGCCGTCGAACCCGTGTCGACCCAGGTCATTCCGCGAGACCGCCACGCCATGTTCTTTGCAACGCTCGGGGTCATCGCGTCCTCGATCGAGCGGGTCGCGACCGAAATCCGCCACCTTCAACGCACGGAAGTGCTCGAGGCCGAGGAATATTTCTCGCCTGGGCAGAAGGGCAGCTCGGCCATGCCGCACAAGCGCAATCCGGTCCTGACCGAGAATCTCACCGGCCTTGCGCGCATGGTGCGAGGATATGTGACACCGGCGCTTGAGAACGTGGCTCTATGGCATGAGCGCGATATCTCTCACTCGTCGGTCGAGCGGTTCATTGGCCCCGATGCGACGATCACGCTCGACTTCGCGCTCGCGCGTCTCACCGGCGTCATCGACAAGCTCCTCGTCTATCCTGAACGGATGCAAAAGAACCTCGATCGGATGGGCGGCCTCGTCCATTCTCAGCGGGTTCTGCTGGCCCTCACTCAGGCCGGGCTCAGCCGCGAAGACAGCTACGCGCTTGTCCAGCGCAACGCGATGAAAGTGTGGGAGTCCGACGGCAAGCTCTCGCTGCTTGAACTGCTCAAGGCAGATCCCGAAGTCTCGCAGCGCCTCTCGTCCGAGCAGCTGAGCGAGCTGTTCGACCTCGATTATCATTTCAAGCACGTGGACGCGATTTTCGACAGGGTATTCGGCCCGTCGGCCTGATCGCGTGACGCAGCCACGATTTTGCATGTGCACTGCGTAATTTCAGTAGCTATGTTGCACTGAGACCGGGGGGCCATGGAAATCGTCGACGAAAGCGATAGCGAAGTGACCGCCGCTCCCGAAGCTGGGGCGGATGTTCGGATCCAGCCCGGCGGTTATCTGCTGGAACTCTCGCTGGACTGGATCGTGCTCCGCGCGTCGGAGAACATCCACCATCTCCTCCATGAATCGCACGTCACCCTGATCGACGAGCCGTTAGGCAAGTTCGTCCAGTCCCAGGCACTCCACGATCTTAGAAACCTGTTTTCGCGCCTCAGTGGCACCACAGGCATTGGCCGCGCCTATGGAGTGCGCCTGACCGACGATCAGGACTTGGTCGACATCGCGTTCCAACTGGTCGACGGGCGAGTCCTTCTCGAAGCCGTTCCGTCCACCGGCTGCTTCGGCGAATGCTTTGGAAGCGTCGGTGGCCTCATCGCGGGCCTGTCGAACAGCCGCGGCGAGGCTTTGCTCGAGGGCGCGGCGCGGCGGATGCGCGCTCTTACCGGGTTCGACCGGGTAACGCTCCGCTGCGGAGATCAGCGGATCGAGAGCAGCCGCGGAGCCTTCTCGGCCGGCGCTGAGTCTGCAGATCTTCCTGCGATCATCCTGGATAGCGGTGCCGAAGGCGTGGGGATTTTCCCGCGCGACGTAGAGGAAACGTCCACGGCCGCGGCGCTGCTTCGCGCACCGTCTCCGCAGCAGCGCAAGAGGTTGAGCGACCTTGGCATCGGAGCCACTGTCTCGCTCTCGCTCGACGTAGACGGGACGCCTTGTGAATTCTGCTGCGAAAGCCGGAAACCGCGCAATCCGAGCTTTGAGCTTCACGCTGCCGTTGAGTTGTTCGCGCAGATGTTCGCGCTTCGCCTCGAACTCGACAAGGCAACGAACCACTAGTCAAATCTACGTAGGACTTAGAGAGGAGCGATCGACCATTGTCGTCGCATCGGTAAGCGTTTACTTACTGTTTAATGATCAGTGCTGATCATTTATTTAATGCGCTGTACGATCCGACCCGGCGAGCAGTACTCGCTCGACTCCGTTACGGACCGCAATCGGTCAGCGAGATCGCGCGCGGCCTGCCCGTTACTCGTCCCGCCGTTTCGCAGCACTTGAAAATTCTCAAGGACGCTGGCCTCGTATCCGATCGTAACAAGGGCACGCGGCGCTTCTATTCCATTGATCCTGAAGGACTTGCCGCGCTTCGCGCCTGGACGGACCAATTTTGGGAAGCGGCTCTCGATGCCTCCGCCGCGGAGGCCGAGCGCTCATTTCGCAGTCTGATCTAGCCGCCGAACTTTTCCCGGGCGCGTGCGAAGAAGCTTTTGGTCGCCGGGCATTCTTCACCCGTTTCTGTTCCCCGAAACTCCTCGAGGAGCTTCTTCTGTTTTGCGCTCATCTTCGTCGGCGTTTCGACGAGGATGCGCGCGACCAGGTCGCCGCGCCCGCGACCGTTGAGCACGCTCATTCCCGCGCCGCGATGCCGCAGCTGCTCGCCGGACTGGATTCCTGCGGGAATCTTGAGCTCGATGGGCTTGCCGTCGATCCCGGGAAGGCTGATCGCGCCGCCCAGCGCAGCGGTCGTGAAGCTGACTGGGCAATCGGCCACCAAAGTCGTTCCTTCGCGCGCATAGATCGGGTGCCGCTTCATGTGCACGAACAGGTAAAGGTCGCCGCTGCCTGCGCCCCGGATCCCCGCTTCGCCCTCGCCGGCGACACGGATTCGTGACCCCTCATCGACGCCGGCGGGGATCTTGACCGCCAGCTTGCGATGCGCGTGTGCCCTGCCCTCGCCCTGGCAATTGGTGCAGGGGTCGGTGATCACCTCGCCGCTTCCGCGGCAGTTCGGACATCCGCGTTCGACGACGAAGAAACCCTGCTGAGCACGGACCTTCCCCATACCGCCGCAGGTCTGGCAGGTGTTCGCGCAATGCTCGGTGCGCATGCAGCCGCGACCATGGCATTGCTCGCACGTCGCCATCGCCTGAACCGAGATTTCCTTCTCGACACCGTGGAAGGCCTCTTCCAAGGTCATCTCGAGGTCGTAGCGAAGGTCCGCTCCGCGAGCCGCATTCTGCTGCTGGCGCGGGTCCATGAACTCGCCGAAGATCGTCGAGAAAATATCCGAAAAACCGTTGAAGCCGGCTTCGGCAAAAGGATCGCCTCCGCCCCCGCCGTTCTGGAACGCCGCCTTTCCGAAACGATCGTAGGCAGCGCGCTTCTGTGGGTCCTTCAGCACGTCATAGGCTTCGTTGATCGCCTTGAAATGCGCTTCCTTGTCGGAGCAGCCGTTGTGACGATCCGGGTGGTGTTCCTTGGCCAGCCTTCGATAGGCGGCCTTGATGGTCGCGTCGTCAGCGCCGCGAGCGACGCCCAGCAGCTGGTAATAATCCTGCTCGACCATCAATGCTCCCCGCTACGCCCTACAGGACGTGGCGCGGCCCCCACGAAGGAACCGCGCCCAGTCATCAGCCCTTGTTCTCACCCTCGTCGACCTCGGAGAATTCCGCGTCGACTACCTCTTCATCGCCGGCCTTCGGCTCTTCGCCCGAAGCAGACGTCCCCGCGTCCGCGCCGGCCGCGCCTTCGGTCTCGGCCTGCTGCGCCTTGTACATTGCCTCTCCGAGCTTCATCGCCGCCTGCGTCAGCGCGGCGGTCTTCTGCTGCATCTCGTCGGCATCGCCGCTTTCGACGGCAGTCTTGGCCTCGGCGAGCGCCTTCTCGATCTCTTCCTTGATCTCGGTCGAAACCTTGTCGCCATGCTCGGCGAGCTGCTTCTCGGTCGAGTGGATCAGGCTCTCGGCATTGTTCTTGGCCTCGGCAGCACCGCGGCGCTTCTTGTCCTCGTCTGCGAACTGTTCGGCTTCCTGGACCATCTTCTCGATGTCGGAATCCGAAAGGCCGCCGGACGCCTGGATGCGGATCTGCTGCTCCTTGCCGGTGCCCTTGTCCTTCGCCGACACGTTGACGATGCCGTTGGCGTCGATGTCGAAGGTGACCTCGATCTGCGGCACGCCGCGCGGCGCCGGCGGGATTCCGACGAGGTCGAACTGGCCGAGCACCTTGTTGTCCGCGGCCATTTCGCGCTCGCCCTGGAAGACGCGGATGGTGACCGCGTTCTGATTGTCCTCGGCGGTCGAGAAGACCTGGCTCTTCTTGGTCGGGATCGTGGTGTTGCGGTCGATCATCCGGGTGAACACGCCGCCCAGGGTCTCGATGCCGAGCGACAATGGCGTAACGTCGAGCAGCAGCACGTCCTTGACGTCGCCCTGCAGCACGCCGGCCTGGATCGCCGCGCCCATCGCCACGACTTCGTCCGGGTTGACGCCGGTGTGCGGCTCGCGGCCGAAGAACTCCTTCACCCGCTCGCGCACCCGCGGCATGCGCGTCTGGCCGCCGACGAGCACGACGTCAGCGATGTCCTTGGCGTCGATCCCCGCGTCCTTGAGCGCCTTCTTGCAGGGCTCGATGGTCCGCTCGATGAGGTCTTCGACCAGCTTTTCCAGATCGGCGCGGCTGATCGTCTCGACCAGGTGAAGCGGCGTCGTCGTGCCGCCTTCCATGCGCGCCGTGATGAACGGCTGGTTGATTTCGGTCGTCGCTGCCGACGACAGCTCGATCTTGGCCTTCTCGGCCGCTTCCTTGAGGCGCTGGAGCGCGAGCCGGTCGGTGCGAAGGTCGATATTCTCCTTCGCCTTGAAGCGGTCGGCGAGCCAGTTGACGATCCGGGCGTCGAAGTCTTCGCCG
>Ga0207706_10000672_pt1 | contig 35868 bp, 28 predicted proteins | sample KBSC53metaG_FD_184318 | JGI IMG/M metagenome (GOLD analysis project Ga0207706, IMG submission 184318) | Corn rhizosphere microbial communities from Kellogg Biological Station, Michigan, USA - KBS C5-3 metaG (SPAdes) (version 2) | ecosystem: Host-associated > Plants > Roots > Rhizosphere > Soil ... | reverse complement strand
CTTCCGCCTCACGCCCCGCGATATGGCCTTCGCGGATGCCAAAGGCGTGATGCGCATCGTCCCGGCAAACTATCAGCTGTGGGTCGGCGGCGGCCAGCAGGGCACCGGCGCCCCGGGCGCGGCGGGTCAATTCCAGGTCGAAGGAATGCTCGCGCTGCCGCGCTGACCAAGCCCGCTCCCCTTCGGGGGAGGGGGAGTGACGCGCAACGTCAGCGGGGAGAGGGTGCAGCGACAAACGGAGCGGCTTAACAGTCACCCCGACTTCGCGGGTCCTTACACATAACGAGCCGTCATTCCCGCGCAGGCGGGAATCCATAGTCTATGGCCGTACGGATCTATCTCCCCGCCTGCGCGGGGATGATGAGTAGGCCATTGCAGCAGTGGCTTTGCCTCGCGTGCTCCTTCCCCAGGGGGGGCGTTAAGGCGTCACCAGCAGCATCACCACGTCATGCGGCTGAACGGTCGCACCAAGCTTAGCCGAAGCCGCCGGCAACGCCTTGTGCGCCCACAGATCACGCACCTGCGCCTTAAGCTTGGCGGGATAGCCGAGCTTCTCCCAATCCACGCTGATTGGCGCAGCCGCGGTACCGCGATTGAAGAACAGAACTGCGCGCCGGCCGCCAGATAGCGGCTTCACCCAGGCTTCGACATCGCCGTCCCGCGCGACGCGGTGACCCTGAACGCCAAGCCTGTCCTGATCAACCGCGATCACCTCCTTGTTGAGCAGGATGTCGCGTGTCGCCTGATCCATGTTGGCGACGTCGTTGCCCGCGATCAGCGGCGCGGCCATCATCGCCCACAGCGAGAAATGGCTGCGATATTCCGCCGTGGTCATCCCGCCATTGCCGACCTCCAGCATGTCGGGGTCGTTCCAATGGCCAGGTCCGGCAAAGGGCCATAGCGGCTCGTTCAGATCGACGATCCGCAGCATATTGAGGGCCCAGCTATGCTCCTTGTCCTGCTTGTCGAAGCTGTCCCAGATGTCGCCCGTGGTGCGCCACAGATTGCCGATCTTCGAAGCCCATAGCCAAGGCTTGTTCTGACCCCATTCGCACAGCGAGAAGATGATATCCCGCCCCGTCGAGCGCAGCGCGTCCGCCATCAGCGAATAGGCTTCCTCGGCATTGCGCGTGCCGGTCGAGCACCAATCATATTTCAGATAATCGACGCCCCAGCGGCCATATTGGATCGCGTCCTGATATTCGTGCCCCTGACTGCCCGGCCGGCCGCCGCACGTCTTGGCGCCGGCGTCCGAATAGATGCCGAACTTCAAACCCTTAGAGTGGACGTAGTCGGCGAGCGCCTTGATCCCTGAGGGGAAGCGCGTCTTGTCTTCTGTGATGAAGCCGTTGGCGTCGCGGTCGCCATGCCAGCAATCGTCGATCACGACGTACTGGTAGCCCGCTTCCTTCATGCCGTTGCTGGCGATCGCGTCGGCTGTTGCGCGGATCGTCGCCTCGTTCACGTTGCACGCAAACTTGTTCCAGCTGTTCCACCCCATCGGCGGCGTCAGCGCCAGCCCGTTGGCGGCGCGCTTGGGATCCTGCGAAGGCGGCAGATGGTTGGGGTCGATTTCCTGCGCGACTGCAGCCATCGGCAGCAACAACGCCGTCAGGGCGGCGATCCAGCGGGCCATTCTTCTCTCCTAGATCTGCGCCCTGCTATGGGCGGCAATAAGCTCGTTATGCGGCACAGCAAGCGCTTGCGGTCCGCACGGCCGCTCGCGCATTTTTGCGAAGGGGCTGTCAAGATTATCCCCGCTGAAGAAGTCACCAAACGGATCATGATGTTCTGGGATGACGCCGAGCCCGACACGGGGCGAACCGGCAGAGTCGTTGCCCACCAAGTTCTTCAGCGGCTTCGGCCGCGCTGCGAAACGAGCCAGGAATAATGAAACCAATTTCACCTATGCCCATGAGAACGTTTACATTGGCGGTTGCCGCATGATTTCCAGCGTGTATTCGTGCTACCGCCGAGCTTCCGTCGGGGGACGGCGCGGAGGGGAAAAAGGTGGCTAGCGGCTTCGGAAATGTCGTTTCATCCGGCACGATAGGCGCCGACGACCGCGGCACGCGGCTTGTCAGCAGCCTGTCGGGCACGAACCTGGAGCGCGCCGCCGATTACAACCAGCGCATCGTGCTTCAGGCTATCCGAGTCGCCGAAGAGACCACGCGCGCTGAACTGGCGACGATCACCGGCCTCACCGCCCCGACCATCGCCAACATCACCAAGCGCCTGCTCGATCTCGGCCTGATTGCGGAGGCCGGACGCCGGTTCGGAATGCGTGGGCAGCCTGCGCTTCGGCTGCGCGTCAATGCGGACGGATGCTTCTCGATCGGGATCAATATCGATCGTGATCATTATACGATCGTCACGCTCGATCTGGTCGGCCAAGTGCGAACACGCGCGGTCAAGGAAATCAGTTTCGCCATGCCCGAGCATGTGCTGAGTTGTCTCCGCGACGAGGTGGAGGCGATCCGTGCCTCCGGGGCAATCGATGAGAAACGGCTGATCGGCGTGGGCGTGGCTCTGCCCGATGATCTCGGCAGTGTTGCCTTGCCCCATCGGCCTACCGGTTATGAGGTTTGGAACCATCTCGACGTTGCCGGTCTTGTGCGCGAAGTGCTGCCGCTACCGGTCCACATCGACAACGACGCAGCGGCCGCAGCGATCGGCGAAGCCCAGTTCGGGAGCGGTCTTACCCAACAGAGCTTTTTTTATGTGCTGATCAGCGCCGGCCTCGGTGGGGGAGTGGTGATCGACGGCAGCTACGCACGCGGAGCCAATTCGCGCAGCGGCGAAATCGGCTTCATGCCCGATCCGACCGCCGGTATCCCTGGCGCGACCGTGCAGGATACGGTCTCGCTATCCGCCTTGCTCGCGCGGCTGGAGAAAACGGGCGAGCTTGTCGGCAATCTCGAGAGCCTGTCGGAGGATATGCCCGTCGTGCGCCAGTGGCTGGATGATGCCGCGCGTGCGCTCACCGAGCCCCTCGTGGCGGTCAATTGCCTCATTAACCCCGCCGCCGTGCTCATCGGCGGACGGCTGCCTGCGCCGCTGATCGACGCGCTGGTTGAGCGGCTTACCGTGGCGCTCGCTAACACGCGCGCACCCGCGATCGCGCCGGTGATGCGCGCCGCTACGTCCAGTGACGCCCCGGCAATCGGCGCCGCGATCCTGCCTTTCCTTGATAGGGTGCTGCCGACCGAGTCTGCTCTGATGCAGGCGGGCCGCAGCTGATCTTTAGTAAAATGTCTTTCGGAATTCGCGCGGTCTCGTTAGGGAACAGGCAGCCGCGGCGATAGCGCGCTCAGAAGGGAGGGATCGTTGGAGGCAGACGCACCGCGGCAGGGTCTGGCGTTCGTCTATGTGACGACGCTCTTCTTCATCTGGGGCGCGGTGACATCGGTCAACGACGTGCTGATCCCCGCAGTGAAGGAGATCTTCACCCTTACCGACACGCAGGGGTTCCTCACGCAATTCGCTTTTTTCATGGCCTATTTCGTGGTTTCGCTGCCTGCAGCTGCGATCGACTCCAAGCTCGGCTCGGCACGCTCGATCATTCTCGCGCTCGGCATCATGGTGGTCGGCTGCCTGCTCATGCCCGTCGCCACCCATGTCCGCTCTTATTCGGTCGTGCTAGTGGCCTTGTTCGTGATCGCGAGCGGCATCACACTGCTCCAGGTCGCCGCCAATCCTCTATCTGCGGTGCTGGGCCCGCCGGAGAAATCCCACTTCCGCCTCGTCTTGAGTCAGGCCTTCAACTCGCTTGGGACGGTGATCGGCCCTTACCTCGCTGCGCATACCTTGCTGCAGGGAGGGCTGTTCGATGGCGGCGCACCCACCGAAGCCAAGATAGTGGAGTCGCTCGGCCGGATCGACATCGCTTATTATTTCATCACGGCAATCATCGTCATACTCGCCGTCTTCCTCTTCACCGTGCGCGAACGCATCGCCAACGCGGCGCCTGCGCTGGAAACCCAGGCGGGCGGCATTCGCCAGGCGCTTGGCGCCAAGTGGGCCCTGCTCGGGGCTGCCGCGATCTTCCTCTATGTCGGCGCTGAGGTCTCGATCGGCTCGACGATGGTCAATTTCCTCGAACAGCCCAACATCCTGAACATCGCGGCAGAGAAAGCGGGCAAGCTCGTCAGCCTTTATTGGCTGGGCGCGATGGTCGGTCGCTTCCTTGGCAGTGCGCTACTGACCCGGATCCCGGCAGGGCGCTTGCTCACGTTCGTGGCCGGGGTCGCAGCCTTGCTATGTCTCATCGTGAGCCAGATCCAAGGGCACCCCGCCGCCGTGATCGCCATCTCCATCGGTTTGTTCAACTCGATAATGTTCCCGGTAATCTTCACCCTAACGCTCGAGCGCTCGACCGCACCTGCGCCCGCAACCTCGGGTTTGCTCTGCATGGCCATAGTCGGCGGTGCGATCATGCCGCTGGTCTTCGCGCGACTTGCGGACTTTACCGCCAGCCGCTCGACTGCCTTCCTCGTGCCGATGGCGTGCTACCTGCTGATCACCGTCTTCGCGCTCGCAGCAGGCCGCGCGCGGATCATGGCGGAAGCAGAAACGCCGGTCACATCTCATTGATCGGCCGCTGGAGCAGGATTGCGTGACACAGATCGGGATCGATTTCGGCGGCACCAAGATCGAGGCTGCGGCGCTCGATCGGGACGGGGCATTCCTTATACGCCAGCGCATTCCTACGCCGGATAATTACAGCGACGCGCTTTGGGCTGTGGCCTATCTCGTCGGTAGCGTGGAAAGCGAGGTTGGACCTGCCCGCTCGATCGGGATCGGCGTACCGGGCTCGATCTCGCCGCGCACCGGCGTGATGCGCAATGCCAACACCACCTATTTGAACGGAACCTCCTTCCGGAGCGATCTGGAAAAGGCGCTCGGTCGCCCGGTCCGGCTCGACAATGACGCTAATTGCTTGGCGCTTTCCGAAGCGAAGGATGGTGCCGCCGCGGGTGCGCGCGTTACCTTTGCGATCATCATCGGCACGGGCTGCGGCGGCGGCGTCGTGGTCGAGGGCAAGCTGGTTTCGGGGGCCAGCGGCATTGCGGGCGAATGGGGCCATATTCCGCTACCCTGGCCACGCGAGGACGAAGCGCCGCTGCCCTGCTGGTGCGGGCTGCGAGGCTGCCTAGAACGATGGATATCCGGCACCGGGTTCAGCGACGACTACGAACGTCGCACGGGCAACCGCATTGGAGGGAACGAAATCATCGCACTCGCGCGCAGCGGCGATGTGACAGCGTTGGCGACGTTCGACGATTATGTCGATCGGCTTGGCCGCGGCATGGCGGTGATCGCCAACATCATCGATCCCGATTGCTTCGTGATGGGCGGCGGCATGTCGAACGTGGCCGAGCTCTACGATCGGCTGCCATCGGTGATCGATCGCTATACTTTCAGCGATGGTTGGAATGCCAAGATTGTCGCGGCGAAGTGGGGCGACAGCTCGGGTGTTCGCGGTGCGGCGCATTTGTGGCCAACGGAATGACTCTTGGTTCCTCCTCGGATCGATGTCAGCCCAAGCGACGTACGGATAATTGCGAGTAATAGAAGCAATCATTCCGGCCACTCCTGCGGCGAGCGGCCGCTATTGCCGGGTTCAAAACTGCGAGTTCTTCGGTGGAGCTGTAGACTGAGGTGGCTACCAGACGGCGTGGCGCCCGCAACTTGGGTTGATCGTTACTCGGTGATTGCGCAATTACCCGGGTCACGGATTCACCGCGAATTAACCCCCGCCTATGCATCGTATACCGACCCTTTTTCAGCGTTTGGCTGAATAGAGGAGGGTTGGGGCTCCGCGGCGGATCGGACGCCGTGCCCCGTCAGTGTCGCAGGCGAGTCCGCCGGCCGTGGGGTGAGGAGTAAGCCGTGAAGAATTTGGTGATACGGAACAAGTTGCTGGCGGGTTTTGCGCCGCTTCTATTGGTGCTGCTCGGAATGGCTGCGCTGGGCGTATCCCAGCTCGGATCGGTTTACGACACTGCGGATGAGATTGCGCACAGGCGCCTGCCAATCAATATCATGCTCGGTCAGATCAATACTGCGGCTTCCGAATATCTCACGGCACAACGCGATGAGATTTTGGATGCGGATCCCGCGGCAATCCGCGCTGACCACGATCGGAGGGAGGAGCGCGGACAGTTTGTGCAGCAGACCGCCAGCCAGGTGGATGCGAAGATGAGGGTGCCCCAGGCGAAGCAGATGCTGAGCGACTATGTCGCGCTCTGGAACGAATATCGGCAGGCGAGTGCGTCCGTGAGTGCTCTGTCCGCGGCTAACAAGGATGTGGAGGCGCTGGCGGCGCTGCGCAAAGCCGAGCCCGCCTATCAGCGCTCCCACGCCAAGCTGGTCGAGCTGGATGAATTCCAAAAGAAGGTGGCACTCGATTCCGCCGATCGCGCGCAGACGACCTATCACCGCGCCACCTGGCTCTCCATCGTCGCTGTCGGCATCGCGATTGCGGTTATGGCTGCGATTCTGATCATGCTGGTCCGTTCGGTCGCGGCGCCGATCGGAACCATGACCAACGCGCTCGGTCGACTCGCCGAGGGCGACCTGAAGGCATCCGTGCCCGATGACGGCCGCCGCGACGAGGTCGGCAAGCTCGCAACTACCATGATGGCGCTGCGCGACCAGCTGGCGGCGGCGGAGCGGGCGAAGCAAGAGCAGGCCAACCTGATCGTCGGCAGCATCGGTGACGGGCTCGACAAGCTGGCGCAAGGCGACTTGACCGCGCGTGTCGAGGCGGAACTGACCGGCGTGTTTGCCAAGCTGAAGACCGACTTCAACAATGCGATGGAGTCGCTCACCCGCACGCTCGGCGCCGTATCGCAGGCCACGGGCGGCGTACATACCGGTGCCGGCGAGATCAGCCAGGCCTCGAACGATCTGTCGCGCAGGACCGAACAGCAGGCGGCGAGCCTGGAAGAGACCGCCGCCGCGATGGACCAGATCACCGCAACGGTGCGCGCCTCGGCGGAGAACGCCGTCCGCGCCAACAAGGCAACCGCGCAGGCCCGTGGCGAGGCCGAGCAGAGCGGAACCGTCGTCAGCCGCGCGATGCAGGCGATGGAGGGCATCGAGCGGTCCTCGGCCGAAATTTCGGAGATTATCAGCGTCATTGACGGCATCGCCTTCCAGACCAACTTGCTGGCGCTGAATGCCGGCGTCGAAGCCGCACGCGCGGGCGATGCTGGTAAGGGCTTCGCCGTGGTCGCGTCCGAAGTGCGGGCGCTCGCCCAGCGTTCGGCCGAAGCGGCGCGCGACGTGAAGGCTCGCATCACCGCCAGTTCAGAGCAGGTGCAGGCAGGCGTGTCGCTGGTCAGCGAGACGGGCGCCGCGCTCAATCGCATCATCGCCGCGGTCGCCGAGGTCGATGGGCTGGTGGCAGATATCACCACCGCTGCCGAACAGCAGGCCGCGGGCCTGCAACAGGTCAACACCGCCGTCACCGAGATGGACGGGGTGACCCAGCAGAATGCGGCGATGGTGGAGGAGGCGACCGCCGCGGCGCGCAGCCTTGCCGCCGAAGCGGATCAACTGGCGCGGCATATCGGGAGCTTCAAGCTCAGTGATCAGTCGGTGGCAGTCGCTGCATCCAACCCGGTCCACAAACTCCAGGCGCGCGCCAGTGCTGCCGCGCGGACCGGACACCCCGCGACGCGCGGCAACACCGCCTTGGCAGTGGCCCAGGATGACTGGTCGGAATTCTGATTTGCGTGACGCGCTGCCCTCCGGGCGGCGCGTCATCCTATCGCGTGATACTCCGTGCACCGTCCATCAAGTCTGCAGCGGTATATCGTTCGTCCTGAGCGAAGTGGAAGGATGCGGCGACAACAGATCCGTCCGCAAGACGCGCTTCGCGGGATATAATAGCTGAAAGGTCCGTCCCATTGGGTCAGCTCATCACCTTCGAAATCGGCGGTCGCCAATTGGGGATCGACATCATGGCGGTGCGCGAAATCCGCGCCTGGTCGCCGGCCACGCCTCTTCCCAACGCGCCGGCGCATGTTGGCGGCGTGCTCAACCTGAGGGGCGTGATCCTGCCAGTTATGGACCTGCGTCAGCAGCTCGGCTGGGGTAAGGCGGATCCTGATGGCCGCCACGTCATCATTGTGATCCGCGTCGGCGAGCATTTGAGGGGGCTGGTTGTCGATGCCGTCAACGACATCGTGACGATCGCGGCCGAGGATATCCAGCCCATACCGGAGGTCGGCGCGGCGGTGTCCGCGCGCTACCTGCTAGGCATCGCCAATCACGGTGATCGGCTGATCATGATCATGGATCTCGATCGGCTCGACTCGAGCGAAGCGGCGCAGGAAGCGGCCTGAGCGTGGCTACGTAGCCGGCGATCGTCGAGGTCGAGTTCTTCGGTTCGATTTTGACGTTTTTGCCTTGCCGGAAACTACAGGCCGCAACCGCTTAAGGCAGGTCCCGCAACCCGCATATTTCGCCACGCAGGTCTGCCTTCATCTCCGCCTTGCCATCGCTCAAGCGGATATAGCGCTTGCCTGGCGCATAAGTCTCCCATTGCGGCAGGCCGGCGCCGTTCGGGTCTCCGCTCCGCGCGAAGTTGATCCAATAGTTTTGCAGCGGCGGCGCGCCATGCCGGACAAAAGTCGGATCAGCTAACGCGAAGCGTATTTCATAGCCGTGTGAAACCTCTTCCCCCGGCAGCGCATAATCGAACTCATATTGCCAGGTCGGATTACCAGCCTTGGCATGCTCGGCAGCGACAAGACCGGCGGGGCAGGCGAAGCCAAGGTCGGTAGCCGCCTGCAGCAGCACCGATCCGCGCCGCGCATCAGGTTTCAGGGGTGCATAAAATGCGCGGGCGGCAGCAGCATTGCGGCCGAACGTCTTGTCGATCGCATTGTCCAACTGCGCCTGATCATGGAAAGCATCGAGCTCGCGCGCATTGCTGCCGACAATCAGCGGCAGGGGTGCGCCTCCATTCCGTGCCAACGTCTTCGCCGGCGGTTCAGTCAACACCCATCCGTCGCTTACCGCCTGCAGCCAGATGTAGCTTTGGTCGCCGCCCTCCGGCAGCGGCGTCTTCTCCGCCGCCTGCACCAATGCTTCGGCGGGAATTTGGCGAAGCGCAAGGGCGTTGGCGCGCACCGGGGCGCCCGCGATTCTCACCAGTGTCTCGCCGATGGCCTCATTCTGCGCAAGGCTACGGGGCTGCATACCGAAACCCGCGGTCCCGCTCTCCTCGATCCCCTTGGCAAACAGGCCCCGCGCGAGAGGCGACAGAAACTGCAGGCCCACGTCCTGTGCGCCCGCGCTTTCGCCGAAGATGGTGACGTTGCGCGGGTCACCGCCAAACGCGGCGATGTTCGTCTGCACCCAGCGCAGGGCCGCCTGTTGATCGAGCAGCCCGTAATTGCCCGAGCTGCGGTGCGGCGACTCCTGCGTCAGCGCGGCATGCGAAAGGAAGCCCAACGCACCCAGTCGATATTGGACACTCACCAGCACCACATGTTTGCTGAGGTCAGACTGGATCACACCGGTCGCGCCGCCCGCACGGTTTCCGCCGCCGTGGATCCAGACCATCACCGGCAGCGGCTTGGTCGGTTTCAGATTGGGGGAGGCGACCTCCAGATACAGGCAATCCTCGGACTGGTTCAGGGCATTGTCATGGTTCCAGCCATAATCGATCTGCATGCAGCTGGGGCCCGAGTGCGTCGCGTCGCGTATCCCCGTCCATGACTTGGCAGGAAGGGGCGGTTTCCAGCGCAGCGGACCGATCGGAGGTTGGGCGAAGGGAATGCCGCGGAAGAGGCGTCGTCCGTCCGACAGCGCCTCACCCGCAACATTGCCCGTGTCGGTTCGGACGACGGCATCGGGTTGAGCGGCAGCGACGGCGAGCGCCGCCAGAAACATCACTCGACCGCTGTCCTATGTGGCGCGTGGCTGGTGAGCGCGCGTTTGATTGCAGCCTGGGCTACCGGCGCCATCACTTCGTAGCCGGCTTCCGTCGGATGGACATGATCCGATGAGAGACCTTCGCGCATGCCCAGCCCGTTGCTTTGCTTAAGCGCGCTCCAATAGTCGGCATAGACGCAGCCTGATCGCGCCGCATAAGCTTTCAACCAGCCATTCATAGCGGCGATCCTCTGCGCCGCATCAACTCCCGGCTTCCAGGGGAATTGGTCCGCCGGCGGGATCGACGCGAGGATCACGCGGATGCCGTGGGCATGTGCCAGCTCCACCATCGACTTGATATTCGCCTGCGTCTGTTCGGGCGTCATCGGGCCAGTATTGCCCGCAATATCGTTGGTTCCGGCCATGATGTGGACGATTACGGGGTGGAGGTCGATCACGTCCTGGCGAAAGCGCAACAGCATCTGCGGCGTGGTCTGGCCGCCGATTCCGCGGCCGACCCGCCCGGGCGTGAAGAAGCCGCCGGCTTTATTGACCCAGCCTTCGGTGATCGAATCCCCCATGAAGACAATGCGAGGATGTCCGGGTGTCGGAACGAGCGCCGCATTGGCTTCCCGATAGCGAGCGAGATAGGCGAAGTCGGTGATCAGCCGGGCGTTCCACTCCACGCTGAACTTGTTGTTGGGGTCGAGCGGGATCTGAGCAGCCGCCCCGTCTGCCGCGAGCAAGCCTATCGCTGCCGCCATCAAACACTTCATCAAGCTCTCTCCATGTGAGCGTCCATTTTCTCCAGCGACACGCCCTTGGTTTCAGGGAAGAATGCCAGCACCACGACGAACTGCAACGCCATCATTGCGGCAAAGAAAAGGAAAGGGGCACCGCTCGAATGCCGCGCGATCGTGGGGAAGATCCCGACGATGATTGCATTCATCAACCAATGCGTCGAGCTGCCGACGCCCATTCCGCGCGCACGAACCCGGGTCGGGAAGATCTCCGACAGATAGACCCAGATCACCGCGCCCTGGCTCGGTGCGAAGAAGGCGATGTACCCGACCAGCATCGGCAGCAGCAGGGACTTGGGCAAGGCGCCCCAGAAAATTGCCCCCACCACCGCGAGACAAAGCGCCATCCCGGCGGCGCCGATCAGCAGCAAGGTCTTGCGTCCAAGCCGGTCGATGAGCGCCAGCCCGACCAGCGTGAAGAGCAGGTTGGTCGCGCCCACGGCAATTGTCTGCAGGTCCGCCGAGAGGCGGCCGTAACCCGCAGCGGCGAAGATATCGTTGGAATAATAGAGGATGGCGTTGATGCCGGCCAACTGATTAAAACCGGCGAGCAGCACCGCCAGCAGGATAGGCTTGTGGTGCAGGCGCCACGACAGCCGCGACGCGCGTTCTTCTTCCTCGCCCTGCAGCGCCGCGCGTACCCTGGCCAGCGCATCCCCTGGCTCGCGCACGCCGATCAGATCGAGCGCCGCGGCCGCCTCCCCCTCGCGTCCCCGCCCGATCAGCCAGCGCGGGCTGTTGGGGATGCGGTAGAGCAGGCCAAGGAACAGCAAAGCGGGAAGAGCGGGCACGCCCAGTTTCCATCGCCAGGCGTTCGCGGGATCGGCGATCGCGCCGACCGCCGCGTTGGAGAGAAAGGCCACCAGGATTCCGGCGACAACCATCAGCTGGAACAGTCCAACCATCCGGCCACGCCGGGCAGGAGGCGAAATTTCGGCGATATAGACCGGTGCCAGCACCGAAGAGCCGCCGATCGCCACGCCGGTGATCAGCCGCGCCGCAACCAACGACCCTAGCCCCCAAGAGAAACAGGCGACCAGCGCGGAGAGCACATAAAAGGCCGCGAGCACGCGCAGCACGCTCCGGGCTCCGAACCGATCGCCGGGAATGCCGGTGCACAGCGCTCCAGCCAGCGTGCCCCAGATCGCTGCGCTCACAGTGGCGCCCAGCGCCGCGTCGTCCAGCTGGAAGACCTGGCGCCAGTCTGCGGTGACGCCGGCTACGACCGCGGTGTCGAAGCCGAACAGCAATCCCGCCAGCGCGGCAGTAGCGATGCTCTCGCCGAGCAGACCCCGGCGCGCCACTTATTTCGCCTTCACCGTGGCCGGGGCCACGTTCCAGCCGCGGAGCCGGACGGTCACCGGTCCCTGGGCGGCACTCGCCGGATAGCGCACCTCGATCCTCCGGTTCTCACCCGGAAGCAGCGAGACATAATTGTCGCTGAAATAAGCCGGCAGCACCTGCGCGCCGTTCGCGCCGAATAGCGTGAGCTTGGTCTCGATCGCGGCCGCGCCCGCGGGGTTGGTAAGATCGACTGTCGTCACCCGATCCGCGCCCTCGTCACGGCTCACTGCATTTGCCGCCAGATTGACCTGTGGTAGCTGTCCGAGCGCGCGGTAGGAAGCCTCGTCACGTCCCTGCCAATAAAAGTTGCGCGACAATACCTCGCCCGAAGCACTGGTTACGTCGAGGGACACCAGCACCACACCATTTGCGAGGGCCGATCCCAAGTCGAGAATGAACGCGTCAGTGGTCAGCCCCGCGCCTGCAGATACGGGCATGCTCTTCTCAAGAACCAGCTTGTTGTCGAGCGTGGTAACGCGCGCATGCACGGTCGCGCCGGTGAGGGGATTTCGGCCATTATTGACGACGATCACCTTGAAGTCCGGCAGGTTCATCTGAACGTGAACCGGCTCGGACGCCTTCTTGGTGCCGTAAAAGGCCGCGTGCGTGTCATAGTCGGAGGAGAAAATCTGCCATGCGGATGACGGCCATGCCGGCTGCGTCATCCAGAACATGCGCGCGCTGTTCGTCTTCCACAGGCCCGCGTTGAAGCCCTCCAGAATGGCGCGGTAGCTGACATATTGCAGCATCTGCGCCTTGCGCTCAAAGTCCTCGAGGCTGGTGGCGGGGCCGAATTGTTCGTCCATTGCCTTCATGTAGCTGCCGACCGCGCCGTTCCCGGTCTGATGCCAGTCATGATAGGCCCACACGTCGCTGATCGGCCAAAGGTCGGGCGCGGGGATGGTGCGCTTCCAGCTTTCGAGGGTGGGGAAGCTCGGCGTGCCCAGTTCGACCGAGAATCCCTTGGCATGCTCGGTGAAATATTCCTCCGGCTTGCGCCAATTATAGGGGCCGCTGTTCTGGAGCGAGATGCGGTTGGACGAGGCCATATAGAGGCGCGTTCCGTCCTCTTGCTCGATCAGCTTCTCGATACCCTCGTTCAGCACCGGCTGTGGCACCCCCTCATTGCGGGGCACCCACACGACGATTGAGGGGTGATTGCGATAGCGCCGGATCACGTCCTTCGCATTGGCAAGGAACAGCGGCACATCCTGTGCCTCGATGTTATAATCCTGGGTCGACTCCCAGAAATCGTTGAACACCATCAGGCCATATTCGTCGGCAAGCGCGTAGAAATTTTCGCCCGTATCCTGGCCCATCCAGTTGCGGATGATGTTCAGATGCGCGTCGCGGTGGAGCTTGAAATAAGGCTCCTGCCGGTCGCGATCGACGCGCTTCATGAAATCGTCCATGCCGACGCTGCCGCCGCGCGCCGCGATCCGTACCCCGTTCACGCGCAGCACCAGGAAGGGCGAGAGACCTTCATCGCCTGGGATCGGCGTTACCGCGGGAGATGTCTCCGCGCCCGGGGTGAAACTATAGGCCCAGCCTTTGGGCACCTGTCGGATCGCCTCATGCCGATGGTCGACGATCTGCTGATGCAGGTCGCGCGCCTTAGTCGGATCGATCAGCACGCGGCGCAGCGCGCCATCATGATCCATCAGCGATAGTTCATACGTCACCTCGCGCATACCGAAGCGCACATCCTTTGCGTCGGATGTGCCTGCGCTCAGGTGCAGCATGTGTAGGTTGGGCTCGCCATAATTATTCGGCCACCACAGCTTGGGGTTGCGCACCGCAAGCTGCGGAAAATCCGCGGGTGTCAGCCGGACGAGCGTTTCGCCCGGCGCCAGCGTCACCGACTTTTCGACGCGCACGTCGTCGAATGATGCGCCGAGCGTGGTCGTGATCGGATGGTCGCTCAGGTTGGAGAGTGGCACCTCGATTGTGATGTCCGCGATCGAATTGTCGGGATTGGGCAGCTTCGTGATCACCTGCGCGTCGCCGATCTGCACGTCACCGGTTGCGCTCAGGTCGACCCCTTGCCACAGGCCCGTATTGCGATCGCGCACCGTCGGGATCCAGTCCCAGCCCTCCGTCGCCTCGAAGGTCGGCCCGTCGAGCATCATCATCCCGCCATTCTCGCCCACGCCGGAGGTTAGCGATTCCTCAGACGTGATGCCGGGATGGGGTGGAGGCGAGACGCGCACCGCGATTGCGTTGCGCTGGCCGGGAATCAGCTTACCCGTCACGTCGAACCGGCCGCGGATGAAGGCACCCTTCATGTCGCCGACGCGTGCGCCATTGACCCAGATTTCGGCCGCATAATTGGCGCCATTAAAGGTCAGCGCGAGATGCTTGCCTGCCGCGTCAGCGGGCACGTCAATCTCGGTCCGATACCAATAATCTTGATGCGCAAGCGTGTCGGGGATGGCGAGGTTGTTCAGGCCGTATGCCGGATCAGGATAGACGCCGCGGTCCACCAAGGTGGTCAATGCAGTACCGGGCACGGTCGCGGCATACCAGGTGCCCGTGCCATAGCCGGTCCGCGATATGGCGGCACCATCGGCTGCTCGCAGCTTCGATCCTTCTGCCATCCGCCAGCCGGCGACCGACCACACCCCCGGTGCGCGCGCAGCCAAGGCTGGCCCCTTGGGCTCGGGCCTGGCGACGGGTTTCTGATAGGGCGCGTTGCTCTTCGGCAGCGTCCAGGCGGGTTGGGGCGTCACCTGCCCCTGCATCTGCCGTATTTGCACGGGCCAGGTCGGGCTGGTCAGTGTAAAGGACATCATGGCCGCATCGGGCATCTTGGCCGCGAGCTTCTGAACCTCTGCCGCCGACAGCGCCTCGGGGCGATAGCCGAACGCGGCGACACGTCCGCCGAAACCGTCTCCGCCCACTCGCGCCTCCGCCGCCACTTGGGCTGCGCTGGCGGGCCCGCTCGCGACCGGCTTGCCGTTCACGTAAAGACGTGCGGTCCCCTGGTCCGCCACAGAAGTAACGAGACTCCACTGGCCGCGCGCGAGGGGGGTGTTGCTTTTGACGATACCAGCGGGCGTTACCAGGGCAGGGGCACCGTCGATCAGCGCGATGAACAAGCCGGCTCCCGACGCGCCGACGCCTGCCACGGTCGCGGTACCCGCCGGCACGAGCCGCGGCTCGATCCAGGCGCTGAGAGTCCAGCTCTGCGCAGCAGGCAGCGCGGTTCCGGGCGCGCCGGCTGCTGAGACCAGCGCGTCGCCTCCCGCTGCGATCTCGACATTGAACGGGCCGACGGGGGCAGGCTCAGCGGCGAGAGCCAAAGCGGAGACCGAAACACCCGTAACAATAGCGGCCAGACGCGCCATGCCTGTCATCAGTCTCTCCCCTGTTGCGCGTAGCTGCATGGCACGCGCTCTTCTTACTTCAAAGCACGATAGCGGGAAAAAACCAAATGATTTTCCTTATAGCGTCCGCACTGTGGCATTTGCTCTTCCGTCTCGCTATCCCGTTGCCATGCTATCGCAAAAGGCCCGCTACGCGCTGCGCGCGCTCCTGCATCTCGTCGAACATGGCTCCTCGCGTACCATACAGGTGGGCGAGATGGCCGAGATGCAGAACATCCCGCGCAAATATCTCGAATTCATCATGGTCGATCTCAAGAAGGCCGGCCTCGTCACGAGCCGACGTGGACCGGGGGGCGGCTACGTACTCTCGCGGCCGCCAAGCGACATCAGCTTCGTCGAGGTGATGCGAGCGATCGACGGGCCCATCGCACTCGTGCCGTGCGCGAGCGAGAATTTCTACCAGCGCTGCGACGACTGCCATGACGAGGCGACCTGTGCGATCCGGCGCGTACTACTCCAGGTCCGCGCCAGCGCGGTCGGTATATTGGAAAATACGTCGCTTGCCGACGCGGCTGGGGTCGAATTGGCTGCTGAGGCGTTGTCCGGCGCCTGAGAAGCTCTGCACGCTTTGGGAGCGACAAGAAAAGCTACGTACCCGAAACGAGAAATACCCATTGCCGAGTAGGAAATAGTAGAATAGTGCCCTCTCAGACTTAAGGGAGGTTTTATGCATCGCCGAGGATTGATCCTTGCAGCCGCCGCTTTGGCCGTGGGGCTGGCCCCCATCGCCGCCAGCGCTGCCGCCCCGGTCGAATTGCTCAACGTCAGTTACGATCCGACGCGCGAACTATATCGCGACGTCGACGCGGCTTTTGCCGCGCAGTGGAAGGCCAAGACCGGTCAGACCATTACGATCAAGCAGAGCCACGGGGGGTCGGGCGCACAGGCACGCGCGGTGATCGATGGCCTCCAGGCTGACGTGGTTACGCTGGCGCTAGCGGCCGACATTGACGCGATCGCCGATCGGGCCAAGGCGATTGCGCCTAATTGGCAGTCGCGCCTGGAGCACAATTCCACGCCTTATTATTCCACGATCGTGTTTCTCGTCCGCAAGGGCAATCCCAAGGGCGTTCGCGACTGGTCGGACCTAATCAAGCCAGGCGTGAAAGTGATCACGCCCAATCCCAAGACTTCGGGTGGCGCACGATGGAATTACTTGGCGGCCTGGGGTTATGCCCAGCGCGCGACGGGATCGGTTGCCGGTGCCCGTGATTACATGACCAAGCTGTTCCGCAACGTGCCCGTGCTCGATAGCGGCGCGCGTGGTGCGACGACCACCTTCGTCCAGCGCGGCCAGGGCGACGTCTTGCTCGCGTGGGAGAATGAGGCGTTTCTCGCCACCAATCAGCTCGGCAAGGGTAAGTTCGAGATCGTTTATCCTTCGATCTCCATCCTGGCCGAACCGCCAGTCGCTGTGGTCGACAAGGTCGTCGATCGCAAAGGCACCCGCGCGGTTGCCGAGGCTTATCTGAAGTTCCTCTATACGCCCGAGGCGCAGCGCATCATCGGCAAGAATTTCTACCGGCCGCGTGATCCCGCGGTGGCGGCGCAGTTCAAGGGGCAATTCCAAAGCTTGCCGCTGCTCACGATCGACAAGAACTTTGGTGGATGGAAGCGCGTTCAGGCAGCACATTTCAACGACGGCGGCGTGTTCGATCAGGTTTTCGAAGACGCCAAAAAGTAAGAATATGGCGGGCCTTGGGAGGGCCCGTCCAAGGAAGAAAGGGCAATGCTATGATCCGCCGGCTTTTGCTGGGTAGCGCCTCCGCGCTCGCCTTCGCCGTGCCTGCTGCTGCACAATCGCCTTCGACGCCGCAGGAGCAGGGTTCCGGGCTCGATACGACCGTTCCGGCCGACGACAACGTCGCAGCGCCCACGGCGGCCAAGACGGGCGATGCCGTGCTTGATCGGCTCAATGAGCTGGAAGCCAAGGTCGCTGCCCTCGAAGCGCGCAACAAACAGCTGGAATCGGAGGCCGCGGAAACGGCTACCCGCGTTCAGAAGGTCGAAGTGCGCGCCGCGAAGGAGGTGCAGCCGGGGCCGGCGCCGACCTTCAGCGATGTGACCGACAGCTTCACTTTCCATCCGCGCGGTACGTTCCAGATCGACTATGCGGCCTACCACAGCCGTGCAGGCGGGTATGATTACAGCAACGGGACGGACATCCGCCGCGGTCGTATCGGCTTCGACGGCACCGCCTGGAAGGTCTGGAGATACAGGATCGAGGCTGAGCTGGTGAAGAACAGCGTCAATCTCCTCGATGCCTACATCCAATATACCGGCTTCAAGAATGTCGTACTGACGGTTGGCCAGCATAAGGCTCCTTACGGACTTGAGGCGAACAGCACCGATGCGCTCAACGAGTTTCTTGAGCGCGGTATGTTCACCAATGCCTTCGGCGCGGTCGGCGCAGAACGTCGCGTCGGCGCGAGCATCGCTTATTCGACGCCGAAGCTCACCGCGACCGTGGGCATCTTTGGCGCGGGCGAGGGCGTGCAGCGCACCGCGACCACTCCGGACGAGGCATACAGCGTGAACGGACGCATTACCTACGAGCCGATCAACGATACGGGCCGCGTGGTTCATGCCGGCGTCTCCGCTTTCCACGTCAGCCAGATCGCAGCCAACAGCATCACGCTGGGCGACCGCCCGGGCACGCGCGTCGATAACGGGCTGATCGAATCCGTCGTCCTCGGGCCGGTCACCACCGGAACCGCCCAGACCAAGGGGGTGCGGGATGCCACTTACTGGGGCACGGAAGGAGCGGTCGTGTTCGGGCCCTTCTCGGCGCAGGGCGAATATGGCCACCTGAACGTGAACCGCTACGGCACCGCGCGGTCAGGCAATTTCGATGGCTATTATCTGTTCGGGACCTTCTTCCTGACCGGCGAAAGCCATGGCTACAAAGGCGGGCTGATCGATCGCGTGAAGCCGTTCAACGACTTCAACCCCGCTGCCGGCCATTGGGGCGCGTTCGAAATAGCGGCGCGATACGACAGGATGGACCTGACAGACCATGCAATCTCGCCGCTGTCGCACCTGGCGAGCTCATGGACGGGCGGGCTCAACTGGTATCTGAACCCGAACACGCGATTCATCTTCAACTATATTCGCTTCAAGGGCACCAATTCGCCTCTGGTGGTTGCGCCGGTCGCGATCAATGGTACGACTGCGAAAGGTGACGCCTACGCAACGAGGCTGCAGTTCGACTTCTAATGGCAAGCCGATCGCAGCCATCACGCCGCAAGGGCCGGGGCAGGCATTCGCCTCTCCCCGGCCTTCCGCTTACGCTGACCGTCACCATTTTATGGCTGACGATCCTGTTGCTGTTGCCGCTGGTGGCGTTGTTCGCCAAGTCGGTAACACTGGGGCCAGGCCACTTCATCGAAGCGGCATTCTCGCCACGTGCGATCGCTTCTTATCGGCTGAGCTTCGGCGCTGCGTTGGTGGCGGCCGCGATCAATGGCGTCTTCGGCCTGCTCGTTGCCTGGGTCCTGGTCCGCTATCGCTTTCCCGGCCGCCGCCTGTTCGGCGCGCTTGTCGATCTGCCGTTCGCGCTCCCGACCGCGGTCGCCGGCATCGCTTTGACGGCGGTCTATGCGAATAGCGGTTGGGTCGGAAAACCGGCGTCGGCGCTCGGGCTGCACCTTGCTTATAATCCGATCGGTGTGGTGATCGCGCTCACCTTCATCGGCTTGCCGTTTGTGGTGCGCACGGTCGAGCCTGTGCTGGCGGACTTGGGCAAAGGGATCGAAGAAGCGGCAGCGACCTTAGGTGCCGGCCGCCTGACAATCTTCCGCCGCGTCATCCTGCCCGAGATATTCCCCTCGGTCATCACCGGCTTCGCGCTCGCCTTCGCACGTGGCGTTGGGGAATATGGTTCGGTGATTTTCATTGCCGGCAATATGCCCTTCAAATCTGAGATCTCACCGCTGCTGATCGTCACCAAGCTCGAGGAATATGATTATGCGGGCGCGACCGCGATCGCGACCGTGCTGCTGCTGGCGAGCCTCACGCTGCTGCTGCTGATCAACCTGTGGCAGGGCCGTGAACATAGGAGGCGCGCCGCATGAGCGCGAAGAATAAGGCGGTCAGTGAGAGCTTTGCGACCAGGCTGCTGCTCATTCTGGCGGCGGTTTTGTACGTTGCCTTGATCCTGGTGCTGCCCCTCGCATCGGTTTTTCGTGAGGCGTTCCGCCACGGGGTCGCTGCTTTCGCCGGGGCCATCGCCGAGCCCGATGCCATTTCCGCGATCAAGCTCACGTTCACCGTGGCTGCGATTTCGGTCCCGGTGAACATGATCTGCGGCGTCGCGGCTGCCTGGGCGATCACCAAGCATGACTTCAAGGGGAAGAGTCTGCTGATCAGCCTGATCGACGTGCCCTTTTCGATCTCGCCGGTGGTTGCGGGCCTGATGTATCTCCTGCTGTTCGGGGCGCAGGGTTGGTTCGGCGACTGGCTGCTCGCGCATGACATCCGCATCGCCTTCGCCAAGCCTGGCATCGTGCTCGCGACGCTGATCGTGACGTTGCCCTTCGTTGCGCGCGAGCTAATTCCGCTGATGCAGGCGCAGGGTCGCGAGGAAGAGGAAGCCGCGCTCACGCTCGGCGCCCCTGGCTGGCGGATATTCCTCTGGGTCACGCTTCCCAACATCCGTTGGGGCCTGCTCTACGGTGTGCTGCTGACAAACGCCCGCGCGATGGGCGAGTTCGGTGCGGTGTCGGTCATCTCCGGCCACATCCGTGGCGAGACCAACACCATGCCGCTGCAGGTCGAGGTTCTCTACAACGAATATAATTTCGTCGCCGCCTTCGCGGTCGCGTCGCTGTTGGCCGGGCTCGCGCTCGTGACGCTGGTGGTGAAGACGCTGCTGGAATGGCGTCATGGCGACCAGCTTGCCGCCGGGGGGCACTAAGTCAAAATGACCATCACTGTCAGAAATGTCGTCAAGGGTTTCGGCCACTATCCCGCGCTGCGCGACGTCTCACTCGATATCGAGGATGGCGCTTTCGTCGCGTTGTTGGGACCGTCTGGTTCGGGCAAGACGACTTTGCTCCGCATCATTGCGGGCCTCGAGACCGCCGAGAGCGGCCACATCCTGTTCGGCGGAGAGGAAGTAACCGACAAGCCACCGCAGAATCGCGGCATCGGCTTCGTTTTCCAGAATTATGCTTTGTTTCGCCACATGACGGTCGCGAACAACATCGCGTTCGGTCTCGATGTGATGAAGCGGAGCAGGCGCCCGGATAAGGTAACCATCAAGGCGAGGGTTGAGGAGCTGCTCGAACTGGTCCAGCTGCCCGGCTATGGCAGTCGCTATCCCGCCCAGCTTTCGGGTGGGCAGCGCCAACGGGTCGCACTGGCGCGCGCGCTTGCCTGTGAACCCAAGATCCTGCTGCTCGATGAGCCGTTCGGCGCGCTCGATGCCAAGGTTCGCCGGGAACTGCGCAACGCACTGCGTGAGATCCACGATCGCGTCGGCCTCACCTCGATCTTCGTGACGCACGATTATGAGGAAGCATTCGCGCTCGCGGACAAAGTGGCGATCCTCGGCCACGGCAAGATAGAACAATATGACACGCCCGAAGCGGTTCAGACCCGCCCGGCGAGCGATTATGTTCGAGAATTCTTGAGCTGATCAGCCTCACGCCATTATCGTCATCCCCGCGCAGGCGGGGATCCATAGCTTCAGCACTGAGGAAATGAGCCGGCCGTTCCGGCATATGGATTCCCGCCTGCGCGGGAATGACGACGAGTACTTGCTTGGCTATAGTCGGCCAAGGAGAGGGCAATGATCGAAGTCCAGTTCAACGGCCAATTCCCGCCGGGTTACCGCGCGGCCGAGCGGATCAACCTGTCCGAACTGATGCGCAGCAGTACCGGACGCCCGCCGCAAAAACCATCGACGCGGATTCGAAATGCCCGGCTGCTCCAGGCAGATGCGACCTCCGAAGCCGATTTCCTCGCCGAACATGGCTTTGTTCTGCTCAAGGCGCCGACACAGGTGACGGACTGGGGGGATGCCGACCAGGTCGCCTCGCGCTATCTGCCCGAGATCGAGACAATCATCCGCGAGCGCCTCTATCCCGGACACCCGCTGATCATCCGTCAGCCGCCCAACGTGATGCGGCGCGGCGAGGGCACCACGACGCCGCAATATGGCCTGGGAGTCCATTCGGATCACGGCACCACCGCCGACGACTTCCAGCGCAACGTGGAGGCTTTCACCACCCCCGAAATGGGGACGCAGTGGCGCACGGGGTTCGAGCGGGAAGAAGTGCAGGAATTCGTCGCGCTCGATTTCTGGCGCACTACCAACATGGTCGGCCCGCTCAAGCATATGCCGCTTGCTTTGTGTGATCCGACGTCGATTGATGAAGCGGACATCATCCCGACCGCGCTCGAAGGCATCGCCCCTGGCGGGGCGCTCACCTATCATGTCAGCCTGGCCTATAATGAAAGCCAGCGCTGGTATTATTATCCTGACATGACGCCGGATGAGATGCTGGTGTTCAAGCTCTTCCAGCTCCGCAAGGACGATCCGTCGCAGCCCTATCGCGCCTGCTTCCACACGGCCTTCGAGGATCCGACCACGCCCGCCGACGCCCCGCCGCGGCAGAGCTGCGAACACCGCGTTTCGGTGCTGTTGCTGCGCGGCTAATCGCTAGCCCAGCGGCGTCAGGTCAGCCCGTCGAGCACGTCCCGGATCTTCGCTGCGAGATCCGCGAATGTATAGGGTTTCGTGATCAGCTGGACGCCGGGGTCGAGGCGCCCATTGTGCACGATTGCGTTGCGCGCGTAGCCGGTGGTGAAGAGCACCTTGAGCTTGGGCTGGATCTTCTTAGCTTCGGCGGCGACCTGTGCGCCGGTCATTCCACCGGGCAGCACCACATCGGTGAAGAGCAGATCGACATCGGGCTCCTGCTCCAGCAGGCGCAGTGCCGAAGGTCCGTCGGCTGCTTGCAGCACGCGATAGCCGAGCTCGCCCAATGCTTCGACCGATTGATCGCGCACCTGCACATCATCCTCCACCACGAGGATTGTCTCGGCGGCGCTTCCCTCAGGCGCGGCGGCGCTGGAGCCTGGAACCGCCTCAGTAGCGTTAGCGGTTGAACGGGGTAGGTAGATCTTGATCGTGGTCCCCTGGCCGACCTCCGAATAGATGTTCAGATGGCCGCCGGATTGCTTCACGAAGCCATAGACCTGACTCAGCCCGAGGCCGGTGCCCTGGCCAATGGGTTTGGTCGTGAAGAAGGGCTCGAACGCCTGCGCGATTGTCTCGGCGTCCATGCCGATGCCGGTATCGGATACCGACAGCGATACATATTGGCCCGGTGCTACCTCCCCGTGGGCGCGGGCATAGACTTCATCCAGATAAGCGTTGGCGGTTTCGATCGTCAGCTTTCCGCCGTCGGGCATGGCGTCGCGCGCGTTGACGGCGAGGTTCAGGATCGCGGCTTCGAGCCCCGTGGGATCCACCTCCACCTGCCAGACGCCGGCTCCGCGCACTGTCTCTACCGCGATTGTCTCGCCCAGTGTCCGGTGGAGCAGGTCGGACATGCTGCCGACCAGCACATTGGGATCGACCGACCGCGGATTGAGGGGTTGCCGGCGCGAGAAAGCGAGCAGACGTTGCGTCAGCGAAGCCGCGCGCTGGGCACCGGCCATCGCATTGCCCGCCGCGCGGTTCAGCCGCACGGAATCGCTCGGGAGGTTACGCTGCAGCGCTTCCAGATTGCCGATGATCACCTGCAGGAGATTGTTGAAATCGTGCGCGATCCCGCCGGTAAGCTGCCCGACTGCCTCCATCTTCTGCGACTGGCGGAGCGCTTCTTCGTTGCGGCGAAGCTGCTCCGTCCTCTCCTGCACCTGCTGTTCGAGCGTGGTGTTGAGTTCGCGCAATGCTTCTTCGGCACGCTTGCGTTCCGCGATCTCGCGCAGCGCCTCTTGTGTCAGACGCGCATTGTCGATCGCGACCGCCACTTCTGAAGCGAGACTGGAGAGGCTGCGCTCCGAACTTTCGGTAAAGACATCGACTTCCGAGTGGCCGAAGAACAGGCCGCCGATCACGTCACCTGAGCGCGAGACCACCGGCACGGCGAGATAGGAGCGGACCGGCAAATGCCCCTGCGGCATACCCTCGAAGGGCGGATTACGCCCGTAACGGGAATCCTTGGTAATATCGGCAGAGCGGATGACGCCTTCGCCTCTGAATGTTGGACTGAACAGCGCCGTAATGCGCGGCATCGGGAACTCGGCGAACGCTTCGCGCGCCGCGCCCGACAGGGCATTGAGCATGTAGCGTTCGCCGCTCTCATTCGCGATGTTGTAGAAGAATGCCCCGAACTCGGCGCGCGTCAGCTCCACGCCGGCATCCGTGACGATCTGAATAACGCGGTCGAGGTTCGTCTCCGCCGCCAGCGCAGAGCCAGCCTGGTTCAGCAACTCCAGGCTGCGCCGCTCCTCGCGGATAGCCTGCTCGGCTTCGCGCTGGGGCGTGCGGTCGCGTAGAACCTTTGTGAAGCCCGTCAGCGCGCCGCCGTCCCCTCGGATCGGCGTCATCTCACCGACCGACCAGAAGAGGCTCCCGTCCTTACGCCGCCGCCAGCTTTCTTCGCCGCCGCCGCGTCCGACGGCAGCCGCATCGTCCATCTCGCGTCGGAGCTGCGCGGTAGCTTCCTGCGGATCGGGGAAGAGCCGTTCCAGCGTCTGGCCGAGCATCTCTGCCTCGGTCCAACCTAGGATATGTTCGGCACCGGCACTCCAGCTGGTGACGCGGCCCTGTGTATCGGTGCTGATGATCGCGGTCTCGATCGCGCTGTCGACGATCTGGCGCCATGCTTGAACGGATTCGATACTGCCGGCGGGGCTCTCCGGATCGCTCATCGGTTTAACCGGTCCCGCAGCCGTAGCACACGTCTGGCCCCCTTCTTGTTACGCAGCCGGGTCAACCCTTGCTTAGCGCAAAGGCTCCACCATCCAAACGTTAATGAATGAAGATCTTTGTCATACCGCCACGGGGAGCTCGCTGGGCGCGTTGATCTGTTCGATAAGCGACCGGTGGGTCGGGAGATCCGCGGTTGCGCGTTCGCCGAAGGTGCGGATCCTTTGGAACAGCTTCTCCGCCGCGCGCACATTGGGGAAATCCTCGCGGCCGGCCGAGAGATCGGTTCGGAAATCCATTCCGTAGAGGATGTACTGGTAATTGAAGAAAGCGAAGCTCTCCAGATCGAGAATGAAGTCGAACCGATTGGGCGGGCGATAGCGCCACTGCTCAAGCAGATCCCTCAGTCGATCGGGAATTGAGTCCGGCTCGACATTGTCGCGCCAGAAAGGCTCCTCCCGCCTACTCAGGCAATAATGGAGCTTCAGGAAATTGACGATGTTTTCGAACCGGGCGGCCATCAGCTGATTGAAGCGCGCGGCAGGCGCGTCGATCGGGCCATTGTGCGGGAAAAGTTCGGCAATCATGGCGATTGCGGCCTCGATCAGCACTACGCCAGTGGACTCTAACGGCTCGAGGAAGCCACCGGAGAGGCCGACCGCGACACAATTGCGGATCCATTGCTGCTCGCGATAACCCGGGTTGAACGGCAGCAGCCGCGTCTGGACCATGTCGACGCGATCGCCGGCATACGCACGCAGCACCTGCGCGGCTTCCTCATCGGACATGTGTGCGCTCGAATAGACCGTACCGATCCCCCGCGCACCGGCCAGCCCGATATCCCAGGTCCAACCTGCCGGATGCGCGGCAGCGATGGTGAAACTTTCGAGCGGCGCGTCGGGACGATCATAAGGCAGCTTGCAGGCGATTGCGCGATCGGTGAACAGATAACGCCGCACCGATTTGAAAGGCGAACTCAACGCACGCCCGATCAGTTCGGCGCGAAAACCCGAGCAATCGACAAAAAGGTCGGCCGAGAGGCTCCCATTCTCGCGCGTTATCACACGGTCGATGGCGCCGTCGGGCCTGAGCAGGACGTCGGCGACCATATCGCGGATATGCCGTACCCCGAACTCGGTCGCGCGCGCGGCGAGCACCTGACCCAGTTGGGCCGCGTCGAAATGATAGGCATAGTTGAGCGGCCCCGTGAACTCGCCTTCGCCCGGCCTCTTGGGACCACGCCTGGCCTCGGCAACGCGGTTCTGGATCGTCATCGCTTCGGCGAAGGGCGGCCGGGTCTTTTCATCGAGCAGCAGCCAATAAGGCACCAAGCTCGTGCCCTCTGTGTAGAAAGGCGCCTCGAACGGATGAAGGTAGTGATGGCGCCTGCCGTCGGTCGGCGCATACAGCCAGTCGTCGAAGCGAATGCCCTGCTTGAAGGTGGCGGAGGTGCTGCGGATGAACTGCGTCTCGTCGATACCGAGATATTGCAGCGTGGTGCGGATAGTGGGGAAGGCGCCTTCGCCCACACCGATCGGCCCGATGTCGGGCGATTCCAGCAACGTAATCTCAAGATGCGGATTGTCACAGAGTTCGAGGAATCGGGCGAGATAGGCCGCGGTCAGCCAACCGGCCGTGCCACCCCCAACGATCAGGATCGAGCGCTTGGCGGTCATGTCAGGCCCTCACGAACAGATTCTTGAGCCACAAAGGTCCGGCGCGGCCCGCCTGGCGCCAATCCGCATCCTCCTCATCCTCCGGCGTATAACCCCAAGGGTTGAACAGCTTGACGCGCGCGCCCTTATAGGCGGCCGTCTGGCGCGTGACGAGAGTCAGTCCGTGCTCGATCGCGGTTGCCGCAAGCAGTGCGTCCCGCGCGTCCGCCAGCCCGATCTGCGCCCGCCGGCGGACCACAGCGGTATCCACAGCGAGAATGCGTCCCTCGAATGCGCGCAGCACCTGCTCGCTGATCCAGGCGTGCAAGGCGGCGCCGGTGGCCTTGTCCTGTTTTTCGGCCTGCGCCGCACAATTCTCCAGCTCCAGCAGCGAAAGCGCCGACAGGAAGAGATTTTGGCGGGCGATGCCAGACGCCCAATTGGTCAGCCCGGCGTCAGTTCGGCCGGCCTTCGCCTTGCGCAGCTCCAGCACGACTGGGGTATCCAGCAAATACATCAGCTGAGCCCCGCCTTGCGCTCCCACGCGTTGCTCGATCGTTGTGCTTCGACTTCCGCTACGCCCGGCATGGCGAGCAGGTCGACAATGCTTTCGGTCTGACCGGTCAGGTTACGGAAATTCTCGATGCTCATGAGTACGTGCGTAGGCTTCCCGCGATCGGTGATGAACACAGGTTCGATTCGCGCGGCGCGCTTTGCCTGGCTCACATCCTGGTTGAAATCGCGGCTGCTAATGACCTTCATCTTGCCCTCGGATCGAGCCTACATGCCTACGAAATAGCGGGTCTATGTGTAGGTACGTTACTAGCTTGTAGCGCCACGGCAACAGAAATGCTCGAACCGGCCGGATTCTCGTTTCGCGCCGGATTTTCAGGATTGCGGCGTGCCCGGGATGGCGCTCCCCTTTGGCCATAAGCAAGGCGGGAGAGGGCAGTGCAAAGCGTAATAGACAGTTTCTGGTCAACCTTGGGCAACCTGTTGTCGGCCCATGGCCCGGCGGTCGCGGGGGCGGCGCACAGCTATGCGCCGGGCGACTACAGCATTCATTTCTTCTTGCAGCTGGCGGTGATCATCTTCGCCTGTCGCGTCGTTGGCTGGGCTGGGCAGAAGTTCATCGGCCAGCCGCAGGTGGTGGGCGAAATGATTGCGGGCGTGATCCTGGGGCCGTCGCTGATCGGCCTGTTCTGGCCCGACCTGCAGGGAGCCATCTTCCCCAAGGAGACCAAGAACGTTCTCTATGCCGGCTCGCAGCTTGGCGTGGCGCTTTATATGTTCATGGTCGGCCTCAAGTTACGGCTTGACCATTTCCAGTCAAAGGCACGGAGCGCAGCGGCGGTTTCGGCATCGGGCGTGATTGCGCCTTTCCTGATCGCGGCGGTGATTACCCCGTTTCTGCTCAAGGTGCCTGGTCTTTTCGCAGAGGGGATTAGTCCCACGAATGCGACTTTGTTCATGGGCGCCTGCATCGCGCTGACCGCCTTTCCGATGCTCGCGCGCATCATCAACGAACGCGGGCTAGCCGACAGCGCGCTGGGTACACTGTCGCTGACGGCCGGCGCGTTCGACGATGCGGCGTCGTGGTGCGTGCTTGCGCTGGTGCTCGCGACCTTCGGCGCGGGCCCGGGCGTGGCGGTGCTCGCGATCGGGGGAGCGCTGATTTATGCGGCCTTCCTGATCCTGTTCGGGCGTAAGCTGCTCGCGCCGCTTGGTCGCGCGGTCGAAGCGCGTGGCGAGATGAGCATGACGGTACTCGCAATCACGCTGATGCTGTTCTGCCTGTCGGCTTTCTTCATGGACGCGATCGGAATCCACGGCATCTTCGGCGGCTTCATCCTGGGCGTCTTCATGCCGCGCGGGCTATTCGTCGAGGAGTTGAAGAAGAAAGTCGAGCCTGTCGCGGTGGTGCTGCTGCTGCCGATGTTCTTCACCTACTCCGGCCTCAACACCCGGATGGATATGCTCACCTCGCCCGCGATGCTGCTGATCGCGGCGGGCGTGCTGGTGGCGTCCATCGCGGCCAAGTTCGCGGCTTGCTACGGCGCGGCGCGGGTTATGGGAGAGGACAATCGCACCGCCCTCGGTATCGGCGCGCTGATGAACTCGCGCGGGCTTATGGAGCTGATCATCATCAATATCGGCCTGCAGAAGGGTGTGATCGGACCGGCGTTGTTTTCGATGCTGGTGCTGATGGCGATCGTCACGACGATGATGGCGAGCCCGCTGTTCGAGATCGTCTACGGCCGCAAGGCGCGCGAAACAGGGGAACTCGGCGCGGTGCCGGGAAGCCTCGCCGCGCAAGGCGCATGAGCCTCCGCTAGGCAGCGACCCTCCCCCGGTCGCGCCGGCCCTCGTCTCCCCCAGCACCGGGAGACGAGGGCCTCTTTTTTGGCTCTTGCTTTCGATTGGTCGAAGATGCCGCCCGTCGCGCACAAGGGTTGCCTTCGAGCGATACTGAGTCGAGAGTGGCATCATGGACAGAACGCTCCTCCGCTTTGCCCCGCTCACCCTGCTGGCGCTCGCCACCGCCGCATCGGCACAGTCCTTCTACACGCCTCAACCCGGCGCGCCGTCTAATCCCACGGTTGCCCCCGGCGTAACCGGCACGCCGAGCGGACCATCGGGCACGATCGCCACAGGTTCGACCATCGGCAACGGAGATTGGCGCAGCGATCGGGACCGAGCACTCGACGGCAGGGGCGGCTCGACCTCGTCTCGCAAGAGTGCGTCGCGTACCGCCAAGGCCGAGGAACTAACGGCTGGGGCCACGATCGCGGACAATAAGGGCGTCAAAGTCGGCTATATCAAATCGGTCGAGCCCGACGGCGTGGTGGTCGCGACCACCGCGGGGCAGGTTAAGGTGCCTGCCGAAGCCTTGGGCAAGAACAGCAAGGGATTGCTGATCGGGATGAGCAAGGCCGATTTTGACAAGCTCGTCGCGCAGGCTGTCGGCAGCTGAGATAGCGGTCCCGCCGCTACTTGCCGCAGCGATTGCCTCTGAAAGCTCGGCGCGAGCCGGACTAACGCGGCTTCCAATCGAGCGTCTTGTCGAGTGTAGCAACGACGGTCGGGTGGTAATTGCCGCGCGCGGACGCGTAGATGCGCTTCGCTATCGGAAAGCCCCAGTCGTCCTGGGCCCTGAGTGCACGATAGACGGGGAAGATCAGCAAGCCCCGGCCGACCTGCGGCAGATAATCCTCCATCGAGGCGACTGCCGGATCGTAGCGGTTCTGTGCGGCGAGAACGAGCCAGGCTGAGCGGACGTAGGCGTTGGCCGAGCGGGACAGGTTCATCGCCTGATCGAGTTCAGCCAGTCGCTCTGCCGTCTGTTTGCGCGGCAGACCATTGAGGAAGCGCAGCCATTCCTGGGTCGACCAGCGGGCGGCATCGATCGAAGCGATGGGGGCGCCGGCATTCACCCGGGATAGCGTTTCGTCAATCTTGGTAAGGGTCGCCGAGCGCACGTGGACGGCGTTGTCAGGCAGGCCGGGCGCATAGGCCCAAGAGTCCAGCTCAAGCTGCTTTTCGAGAGCCTTGTCGCCGCGGATCAGATTGGCGCGCAGGTCGGCGAGAAAGCCCGCGGTGGTTTGCGGCTGGAAGACATGACGGTCGAAATACGAAGTCAGATAAGCGTCCCAGCGGGGCCGGCCGACCGCATATTCTATCGTTCGCAGGAAGGTCGAACCCTTGGTATAATCCAGCTCGCCGTAGGTGCCTTCAGGCTCGCCGTGCAGCCGCGTCTGTTCGGGCTTGGCGGCTTTGAGGTCGCGCTGGAGATCATCCCAGGAAAGGTCGGCGAGCGTCGCGCCGCGTTCCTTGCCGTACACAGCTTCATCGATGCGGTTTTCGAAATAGGTGGTGAAGCCCTCGTTGAGCCAGACGTCGGACCAGGTCGCGTTGGTGACGAGATTGCCGGACCAGCTGTGCGCGAGTTCGTGCGCGATCACGTCTACATTCGATTTGTCGCCGGTGATGATCGTGGGCGTGGCGAAGGTGAGCGTCGGGTTCTCCATCCCGCCATAAGGGAAGGAGGGCGGTAGCACGAGAATGTCGTAGCGGCCCCAGCGGTAGGGGCCGTAAAGCTTCTCGGCGGCCGCAACCATCTTCTCCGTGTCGGAAAGCTCGCTCGCTGCGCGATCGAGCATTGCGGGTTCGGTATAGACAGCGGTGCGCGGGCCCAGCGGGCGAAAGGCGAGATCGCCGACGGCCATAGCGATCAGATAGGGCGGGACGGCATGGTCCATGCGAAAACGATAGCTGTGCCAGCCTTTCGGCCCCGGCTGCCCTTTGGGCGTCAGCCGTTCGGCGCTCATCACGGCGACCAAATCCGATGGCACGGTGAGGCGGGCTGACCAACTTTGGCGAATGCCGGGGCTATCCTGGGTCGGGATCCAGCTGCGATTGTTGATCGATTGGCCCTGGCTGTAGAGATAGGGCTTCTTCTTGCCCGCGGTCAGCGATGGCGGCAGCCAGCCGAGCGCGCTGGCCTCCGGGCTCGAGCGATAGGTGACGACAATGCGCCGCGCCGCGCCGATCTCGACCGTCAGCGGCGCGCCCTTGTAATCATCATAAGCGCCGACCGAATATTTGAGCGGCCGCCCGGCGGCGTCCGTTATGCGCGCGATAACGAGCTTGTTATCGTCCAGCACGATCCGCTTGGCACCGGGCTTTGCCAATATGTTGAGCGCTGCGGTGCCGGCGACCGTCTTAGTCGCGAAATCGACCTTCAGATCGAGATCGACGTGCGTGACGCGCGCGATTTGCGGCTGCGCGTAGGAAAGGATGTCATACGCCTCGGGCGTGGTGAGGATCGGCGCGGGGGCGGCGGGCAACGCGATCGCGGGAGCGGCGCTGAAGGTTGTCAGCAGGAGCGGGAGGGCAAAGGGACGCATCAAATCTCTTTCCGGGTCCGGATGTAGGCGGGCCTTGTGATCCGCCCGATCGGTGGCCGCAAGCGGGCCGGGAAAGAAATGGCGATCAGGCGAGTTGACCGCGCCGAGGAGCCCACGCGCGATGCAGGTCTGGTTGGAATTGCTGGTCGCACTCCTGATGGTTCCGTTGCTGTCGCTGATCCACGGATCGGGACTGATGGCGATGTCCAATCTGTTCAATCTCACGGATGAAGCACTGATCCGCAAGAAGCTGAGCTGGCGTACGATCTGGCTGGTGGCGTTGCTCGCGGTGTTGCTGTTCGGGCTGCACGGGTTGGAGATTACACTGGTGGCGGGCTTTTACCGGTCGGTGGGGGCGGCGCCCTCCTTGGAGCAGGCGCTGTTTTTTTCAGCTTCGGCCTACACCACCGCGGGATCAGGGCCAGACCGGCTGCCGGACGGCTGGAAGCTACTTGGCGAGGCCGAGACATTGCTCGGCCTGCTGTTGATCGGGTGGTCCACAGCCTTTCTCGTCAGCAAACTCGAGCGGCTGCAGGAGGAGGACAGGAGCAGCCCTCAAGCCGTGCGTCGTCGCCGACTTCGCGGGGCGACGGGTTTTGGAGGGCATGAGGAGGAATCCGGGATGGATTGAATGTCTCCGCCAGAAAGCCGGGGCTTTCAATGCAAGTGATCAGGGGGCAGCACAACGCGACCGCGCGTCCGTGCGTCGCGGGTCACTGCCGGCGAGCGGAGCCGAGCGACGTGGCGACGATGCCGCATCCGACCAAGGTCGATAATTGCCAGTCTGCGCGGAAATGTCGTTATTACCACACTCAGATGGTCAGCCCATGACGGCGGCCACGGTGGGGAGGAGAAGCGCCGATGCGGTTCGGGTCGGTGATGCTGGCGACTTCGGTCATGCTTGCCTTGGCGGGTTGCGTTGCGGTTGCGCGGGGCGGGACGGCGACAGAGAACGTCGATTGGGGCATTTATGGAGGTGATGAGGCCAGAGATCATTATTCTCCGTTGGCGCAGATCGCTCCGGCCAATCTGAGCGAGCTCAAGGAAGCCTGGCGTTTCGAAACCGGTGAGGGGCAACTGCAGACGTCGCCGTTGGTGATCGGCGGCACGCTTTACGGCGTTGATCCGCACCAGGGCGTATTTGCGCTGGACGCTGCCAGCGGACGGTTGAAGTGGCGACATGATGCCGAAGAGCGAGGCGAGCAACCGGTCCGCGGGCTCACCTATTGGAGCGATGGCCGCGCGGGGCGGGTCTTCTCCAGCAATGGCTCCTACCTAATCGCGCTGCACGCGGATACGGGACAGCCTGTGCGTGAGTTCGGCAGGAACGGACGGATAGATCTGCGCGAAGGGTTGGGGCGCGACCCGAGCGCGATACCGGCCTATCTGACCACGCCCGGCGTGATCTACGGTGATATGATCATCACGGGCTTTCGCACGTCCGAAACACATCCGGCGGCGCCGGGTGCGGTGCGTGCCTATGACGTGCGCACGGGCAAGCTGCGCTGGCGTTTCGACATCCTGCCGCGGTCGGGACAGAAGGGGTCGGAGACCTGGCCGGCAGACGCCTGGAAGAGTGCGGGCGCGGCCAACAATTGGGCGGGCATGGCGCTGGATCAGGCACGTGGCCTGCTGTTCGTGCCGACCGGATCGGCGGTGGATGATTTCTACGGAGCGGACCGCCTTGGCGCCAACCTTTACTCCGACAGCCTGCTCGCGTTGGTTGCACGCACGGGCAAGCTGGTGTGGCATTTCCAGGCGGTACATCACGACATTTGGGACCGCGATTTTCCCTCGGCGCCCGTGCTGCTGACCGTGCGGGGCGGCGGCAAGCGCGTCGACGCGGTGGCGCAAACCACCAAACAGGGCGTGGTTTATCTATTCGAACGGGCGACGGGCAAGCCGCTCTTCCCGATCGAGGAGCGGCCATACCCGTCCTCCGACGTGCCGGGCGAGCGGACCTGGCCGACGCAGCCCATGCCGCTCAAGCCGGCACCCTTTGCGCGTCAGACACTCACCGAGGCGGATTTGACCACGCGCACGACGGAAGCGCACGATGCGGTACTGAAGGCGTTCAGGACCTATAACAATAAGGGCCTGTTCACGCCGCTGCGCGTCGGCCAGCCGACTATCGTTTTTCCCGGTTATGACGGGGGCGCGGAATGGGGCGGCCCGGCGGTCGATCGGCGCGGTGTGATCTACATCAACAGCAACGACGTTCCCTGGCTCGGGACGTTGATGCCAAGAACTGCGGGAGGTGCGGGCGTAAGCCCGGGCGAGACACTCTACCGCAGTCAGTGCGCGGTCTGCCATGGCCCCGAGCGCAAGGGATCGCCTCCCGCTTTCCCCGATCTTACGCAGGTGGCGAGCCGGCGCACCGCGGCCGAGATGAGCGCTATCATCAAGGACGGGAAGGGGCGCATGCCGGGCTTTCCGCAGATTTCCGATGCGGGGCGCGACGCGATCATCGCCTTTCTTCGCGGAGAGGCGCAACCGCTGGGCCCGGACGCGAGCGGAAAGAGGGAGATCGGCGAGACGGGTGCGAATGGCGCGGCCTACCAATTCACCGGCTATCAGAAATTCCTCGATCCGGACGGCTATCCGGCCGTGCGGCCACCCTGGGGCACGCTCAACGCTATCGACCTGAATACGGGTGAATATGTGTGGAAGGTGCCCCTCGGAGAATTTCCCGAGCTTGCAGCCAAGGGTCTGAAGGATACGGGTTCAGAGAATTACGGCGGACCTGTGGTCACGGCGAGCGGTCTGCTGATTATCGCGGCAACGATGCACGACCAGAAGATGCGGATTTTCGACAGCCGGACGGGCAAGCTGCTGTGGGAGACCCGCCTGCCTTATACGGGCATGGCGACCCCGATCACCTATATGACGGGAGGGCGCCAATATATCCTGATCGCGACGAGCAACGGTCGAAACCCGGAGGCGCGGCAGGGTTCTGCCTACATAGCTTACGCGCTGCCGCACTGAGGATCCGGAGCGCAGCGCCGCCCACCACCCGGCGCCGGGTTTTGGTGGCCATGAGGAGGAGGCCTCAATGGCCAGAGCGGAGCCTCGGTCAAAGCGCAAGATCGGTCGAGCAGGTTATGCCGAACGGCGAGTAGCTGGTGCTGCCACTAAGGAAGGGACGATGAAGGCGGCGCTTCAAAACTATCATGGGCGAATGCAGCGGGTGCTGGACTATATCGACCAGCATCTCGACGGTGATCTCGATTTGGAGAGATTGAGCAGCGTTGCCGCTTTCTCCAAATTTCATTTCCATCGGCAGTTTGCGGCGACATTCGAAATGTCGGTGCATCGCTATGTTCAGCTTGCCCGTATGAAGCGGGCTTCGCAGCGGCTGGCCCATGGCAATGCCGAAAGCGTCACGGACATCGCGATGGACGCTGGCTATGACGCACCGGATGCCTTCGCCCGCGCCTTTCGACGGCGACTGGGACAATCGCCTTCATCCTTCCGGAAGTCTCCCGAGTGGGAGCCGTGGCTTATGGCCTTCGGGCCTCTCGACACAGCGAGGAATAAGCTCATGCAAATTATCTTTACACCGGAAGATGTTACCATTCGCGACCTTCCACCGAGGCCGGTGGCGATCATGGAGCATCGGGGCGATCGGGCGACGATCGGCGCCACCAGAGAGCGGTTCATGGCTTGGCGCAAGGCCGCCGGATTGTCGCCCGAGACCAGCCCCACTTTCATGATCTTTCGGTCCGAGCGGTGTCCGGCGAACCCGGCCGACTACAGCATGGATCTGTGCATCGGGACAGATCATCCGATCGCGGCGGACGACGAGCTGATGAAGGCGGGGGTGATCCCCGGCGGCCGCTGTGCGGTGCTGCGCTATCCCGGCAATACCAACAATCTCGAGCCAGCCGCGCTCTACCTCTACCGCGATTGGCTTCCGGCCAGCGGCGAAGAAGCTGGCGACTTCCCGATGTATAGCCGGCGCCAGCTATTGCTCATCCCCGAGGTGGGAGCACACGAGGTAATCGTGGAGCTGTTTCTGCCGCTAAAATAGCATCGGGGGATGGCAGCTTGTCGCTTGCGATCGGTTGCTGTCCAGCGGCCGCCACGGACTAGCCTGGCTAGCGTCGGCTCTCCGTTGCCATCCTCACTGCCAGTCCGGCAAGCACCGTACCCATGACCCAGCGCTGGACGAGCGCGAAGGTCGGCCGTTGCGTCAGGAACACCGCGATGGAGGCTGCGGACAGCGCGATCATGGCGTTCACCAGAACGCTGATGGTGATTTGAACAGTGCCAAGGATGAGCGCCTGTCCAAGCACGCTGCCTTTTGCAGGATCGATGAACTGGGGCAGCAAGGAGAGGTACATCACGGCGATCTTGGGGTTCAGCAGGTTGGTCAGGAACCCCATCAGGAAGAGCTTTCGTGGGCTGTCCTGCGGCAAATTCTTGACCTGAAAGGGCGAGCGCCCGCCGGGACGGATGGCCTGCCAGGCGAGCCACAGCAGGTACAGGGCACCGACGATGCGGATCGCGTCATACGCATAGGGGACGGCCAGCACGAGCGCCGTGATACCGAGCGCCGCGCAAAGCATATAGAACAGGAAACCCAGCGCGACGCCGCCCAGCGAGATCAGGCCGGCGGTTCTGCCCTGACAGATGGACCGCGACACGAGATAGATCATGTTCGGTCCAGGCGTCAGCACCATGCCGAGCGCAATAGCGGCAAAGGCGAGCAGGCTGGTCATTGAGGGCATCGGCTTCCTCTATCATGGAAAGGATGCCCAGACGCGCGGCCCAAAATTCCTCGCGCTTCCCGATGGGTCTCCATCTTTAGGCGTCAGTCACGCGAGGCGAAGGGAGGATAGGGGAGTGAGGTGCGGGCTGTAAAGTGCGTGGATCGAGGGGGCCTTTTCGTCATCGCGGGGCGCGTAGCAGCGAAGTGATCCAGACGGTGTGGGTGGGGCGCGGGAGGGAATTCCACACACCCGTCACCCCGGGCTTGGTCCGGGGTCCACTTCCAGGCTG
>Ga0207706_10000670_pt1 | contig 35982 bp, 24 predicted proteins | sample KBSC53metaG_FD_184318 | JGI IMG/M metagenome (GOLD analysis project Ga0207706, IMG submission 184318) | Corn rhizosphere microbial communities from Kellogg Biological Station, Michigan, USA - KBS C5-3 metaG (SPAdes) (version 2) | ecosystem: Host-associated > Plants > Roots > Rhizosphere > Soil ... | reverse complement strand
CGGCGCGCGCAGCAGCGGCATTTCCTTCAACATGTTGCATCGCGACGACCTGCAGCGGGTCAAGCAACAATATTATTGTCCCGCCGACAATCGCGTGGTCGAGCGCAGCGAAATCGTGAAGGGCTACGAATTCCGCAAGGACGAATACGTGGTGATCGAGCCCGAAGAGATCAAGAAGATCGAGCCGCAAACCGCCAAGACCATGGAGATTCTGGAATTCGTTAAGACCAGCGAGGTGGATCCGGTCTTTTTCGAATCCTCCTACTACATGCTGCCGGAAGAAGCAGGACGCCGGCCCTACGCCCTCCTGACCAAGGCCCTGGAAGAGAGCGAATACGTCGCCATCGCCAAGCTCACCATGCACAATCGCGAGTACACCGTGTTTCTGCGCCCGCACGAAGGCGGACTCATGCTGCACACCATGTACTACGCGGAAGAAGTCCGCAAGGTGGAAGGCTTCGGCGCGCCCGATGTCGAATTGAAGGACGCGGAAGTCAAAGTCGCTCACCAGCTGATCGAAGCCCTGGCCGCCGAATGGGACCCGGAAAAATATCACGACACCTTCCAGGAAAATGTGAAGAAGCTGATTGAAACCAAGCTCGAAGGCGGCAAGATCACTGAAGTGGAGAAGCCGAAGAAGCTCGCCCCGGTAGTCGATCTCATGGCTGCCCTCAAACAGAGCCTGGCCGAAATGGAAGGAAAAAAGAAACCGGCAGCGCCCGCCCGGGAAGCGGCTTCCGGAAAGCGGTCAAGAGGAAAGGCGTAAATTAGCTTCTAGCTTCTAGCAAATCTACTGCCATGCCTGTCTTCATTTTCCGGCCTAATCTTCAATCCTGAAAGGGCACCCTTTCGCCTGCAAGAATGCATCAGACCTCGGAGCAGGAAACCCAAGAACCAAGAACCAAGGGCCAAGAGCTAAGAGCTAACAGCTTACGTCCCGCCGCTGGCGCATATTCCGACCAGCCATTAAAATGAAACCTCTTTGTATCATTGTAAGTTCATGCGAAGTTCTGCCGGGGTGCGGATGATTTTTTGGCGTAGGGCCCGCTTGCTGGGCGTTCTGACTCTTTTTCTGATTTGTGTCGGCTGCGGCGACCAATACCGTCCCGTCGCAGTTCCCATTGTTCCGCCCCCACCCGATCCCGATGCCATTCATTTCGTTCTGGTGCTCAGTAACAACGGTTCCATTGACCCCGGGGCCAGCAGCCGGATGGATGTCTCGGGCGACACCAACATCGGCGTGGCCCAGCTCGGCCTGGGCCCGGCCCACGCCACCCTCACCTCGAATGGGGGTCGCGTGTATGCCGTGAACACCCTCGAGGACTCGGTCTCATCGTTTTCTCCAAACCCGGGATCAACCGCCACCGTGGTAACGACCACTTCCCTTCCGGCGGGTTCGCGCCCGGTGTTTGTCCACACCAGGGAAAGCGGAACAGTTTACGTGGCGAACTTCGGGAACAACACCGTGGCCGCGATCTCGGCCACAAGCAATGCAGTGCTGAACCCGTTGATTACCGTCGGTAATCATCCGGTCGCTCTGGCCGAAACTCCTGACCAGAAGAAACTCTACGCGGTGAATCAGGGAGACGGCACTGCGACCGCCATCAGCCTGGTGGACCGCAGCGTAGTCCAGACCATCACCACAGGGGCCACTCCGGTGTGGGCAGTGGCGCGCTCCGATAGTGCGAGAATCTACGTACTGAACAGCGGCAGCGGCACCGTGTCCGCGATCGATACCGTCACCGATTCAGTCGTGGGTTCGGTGTCGGTGGGCGCGGGCGCCAATTACGTGGTGTATGACAGTAAGCTGAATCGCCTCTACGTGACCAACCCGGTCGCCAACACCGTGACCGCACTGAACGCATCGGTAGATCCTCCGGCGGTCCTGTTTGTGACCCCGGTTGCCTCCAGCCCGCAATCCGTGGCCGTCCTGCCCGATGGCAGCCGGGTTTACGTTGTGAGTTCGCAAAAAACTCCGCCCTGCACCTCCAATCCCGGCGACACCCAGCTTTGTATCAGTTCCGGAGTTTCTGTGATTAACGCTGCCGACGGTAGTGTCAGAACGACATTTCCGCTCGATCCCACGGTCAACATCACAGCGGCCACACAAAGCGGCTCGAATACCACTTACAGCTACACCCTGAGCTCCGGTCCAGCTCTGCGGCCAGGCATGGAAATCGTGGTGTCCGGTATGTCCGACGCAGCAAACAACGGAACATTTACTCTGCTGGCGGCAAACGCCGGAACTTTTACCGTTGCCAATAGTGTCGGCGCGACCGCAAGCAGTCAGACTGGAACCGGCGCGGTCGTGGTCGAGATCTCTACCTCTTTCCCCACCGGTTGCGACGTCAATGGCCTGGGCATTCCCGGGGGAGTGGCGGGCGGAGTGCGATTCCGCGTCTCGTCAGCCGCCTCGGCCGACAGCACAAAGGTCCTTGTTGGAAAGTGTGACGCGGGCAGCACCACCGTCATTCGCACTTCCGATGACACTCCGGTGCTTGACTTGCCTGCTCCGCCGGGCACCTCCACTCCACCCAACGGCGGTAATCCGTTGCCGCAGAATCCCGTGTTCGTGATGGCCGGACCGTAGGCCGGACCTCGGCCGTCGGACTTCAGACGTCGGACTTCAGACCTCGGACCTCAGACGTCAGCAAATCCAAATCTATCCGTTTCGAGTTTCTGGTTTCTAGGCACCGACACCGCAAAACTCGAAAATTCTTTCTGGGAGTATCGTGAGGTCCTGAGGGCTGACGTCCGAGGTCGGAGGTCCGAAGTCCGACGTCCGACGCCCGCTACTCGCCCGCGGCTGCCGCCCGCTCGCCTGACAGCTCAACGCTGTAGCGCAGGGCAATGTTCATGAACACGCTGCCCCGATCGGTCTCGCAACAAATAACCAGGGCTTCGGTGTCCTCACTGCTGGTGGGACCAAGCTCGGAAGTATGTAGAACGGGGGGATGCACGCGGAAGTGGAAGCCCTGATCATTCAGGGCAGTGACTGCATTCCCAGTCACCTGATTGGCCAACTCACAAACTGTTTCCCGCACCAGGTCATCGGATTCAGGCACTTCGCCGCCGGCAAAGTGGCTGGCCACACGCACCGCAGTTTGGGGATCGAGATCGAACACAATGCGGCCTTCGATGTCGCCGGTGATCGCCACCAGTGCGGCCACGCCTTTGCGCCGGTAAGCCTCCTGCTCCATGCTCAGGTTCCCAATGGACATGGGGGATTGCAGGCCCTGGGCCAGCACGGCGTCCGCCGCATTGATGAACGGCTGGATCAGCTCCATCTTCATAGATCAGGCTCCCGCACCAGCAGCATTGGCCACAGCGCCGTCTTCGCCGAGCACGTACTTGATGACTTCGTACAGAACTTCCGGTTTCACCGGCTTCTGCACAAAGTGACGGGCCCCGCGCTGCAGCGCCGCCACAATGTTCTCCTGATACCCCACGGAAGACACCATGACAATGCGCGCCTCGGGATGCTGCGCCACGATCTTCTCGGCCGCCTCGATCCCTTCCATCTGCGGCATGGTGATGTCCATGAGCACGATGTCGGGATTGGTGCGGTCGTATTCGGTGATGGCGGTCATGCCGTCGCCGGCTTCTCCCGCCACCTGGCCGCCGAAAGTTTCCACGATCCGCGCCAGGTTTTTGCGGGCGAAGACGGAATCGTCCACCACCAGGTAGCGGACCGGTTGGCCGTCCTTGCTGCGTTTTAACGATGCAAACTGCTCCATAAACTCCTCCTGCCTTTAATGCGAAATCGAACCACGGTGCAAACTACTCTCGCCCGGCGCCCGCGGCTTTGCCGCCTTCGCCGGGTTCGTTCCCAAATCCGTTTTTGCGCTCGGTCATGCATTGCGCCTGCAAGGTGTTGGCCAGCACATCCAGCCCAACCACTCGCACCGCGAAGCCGCGATCGATGGCCGCTTTGGGCATGCCATAGACCACGCACGACTCCTCGCTCTGTGCGATCGTCATTCCTCCCACCGCCTTGACCGCGCCCATGCCCTGCGCTCCGTCATCTCCCATGCCCGTCATCAGCACCGCAATGCCTTTAGCGCCGAACTCGTCGGCCAGGCTCTTGAACAACACATCGGCAGAGGGACGGTGGCCGTTGACTCGGGGCTCATCGCTCAGCACCGCGACATCTCCGAGCGGCAGGCGTTTTACCTTCAAATGCCGGCTCCCCGGGCAGATCAGCACCCTCCCCGCCAGCAGAACGTCCCCCGACTGCGCTTCCTTCACCCGCACGGCGCAGATTTCATCCAGACGCCGGGCAAACATTTCGGTGAAACCCTCCGGCATGTGTTGCACCACCACAATCGCCCCGGGAAAATCCGCCGGCAATTGCGAGAAAACAAACTGTAAAGCCTGCGGCCCTCCGGTAGAAACCCCGATGGCAATCACCCGATTAGGAGCTTTTTTAGCATCGATGGGGGCTTTCTGCCCGGAACGAGCAGTCGCACCAACCGGCCTGACGGTCACGCCTCGGCTCTGGGCCGCGGCCTTGATCTTGCCGATCAATTCGGCTGCGATCTGCGGCATGCGGGCGGAGACGTCGCTCGGCTTGGCCACAAAATCAAACGCGCCCAGCGACAAGGCCTGCAGCGTGATCGAAGCTCCCTGCGTGCTGTGGGAACTCACCACGATCACCGGCAGGCGATGGCGGCGCATGATCTCTTTGAGCATGTCGATGCCGCCCATGCCCGGCATTTCCAGATCGAGCGTAATGACCTGGGGCTTCAGCTCATCAATTTTCCTGAGGCCGAAGTTGCCGTCCATGGCGGTGCCAACTACCTGGATCGAACTGTCAGTCTGCAAAATCTGTGGAATCAACTTCCGCATCAGCGCGGAATCGTCCACCACCAGCACGCGCACCGGCGTCATGGACGCACCTCCGCCGTGCTCTCGCGCAGCGCCTTGCGGTCGGCGTGGGAGAGCAGGAGTCCGGAGGCGATGCCCTCGCCTTCTTCGGGACGAATCTTGCCGTGGCGATCCACCACCGCGGGCAGATTGACGATGAGCACCACGCGGCCATCGCCCAGGATGGAAGCTCCGCTGATCAGGTCGGTGGCCACGGTCTGATCATCGAGCGCCTTGATGACAAGTTCTTCTTCGCCCTCCAGGCTGTCCACGATCATCCCCAGCTTCCGCTCGCCCATGGAAATCACCAGCACAAAAATCTTTTCCGAGCCCCCCTGGGCTCCCTTTCCCGGCGCGCGCCCCAGACGGACCAGGGGCAGGACGCGATCGCGCAGCTGCAAGACTTCATGGTTATGCACCTGATGCACGTCGGATTCCCGGGCGCGGGCAATTTCCGCGACTGCGTTCAGGGCCACGGCGTACAGCCTCTGCTCCACCCGGAACAGCAGGGCCTTGATGATGGCCAGAGTGAGCGGCAACTTGAGGCGGAAGGTGGTGCTCTGGCCCACTCGGGTCTCAATCTCAACTGAGCCTTTCAACCGGTGCAGTACCGTCTGCACCACGTCCAGGCCGACGCCGCGGCCGGAGATCTCGGTGATCTCGTTGGCGGTGCTGAACCCGGGCCGGAACACCAGCGCGAGAGTCTCGGCCTCGCCCAAACTGTCCGCCTCTTCCCGGGTAACCAGACCTTTCTCCAGAGCCTTGGCTTTGACCTTCTGAGCGTCAATGCCCGCGCCGTCGTCACTGACTTCCACGATAACCTGATTGCCGTGGTGGTACGAAGTGAGATGGATGGTTCCGCGCGCCGGCTTCCCGTTTCGGACTCTCTCTTCGGCGCTTTCGATGCCGTGGCTGACGGCATTGCGGACCAGGTGGGTCAGGGGTTCGGCGACTACGTCCAAAAGACTCTTATCCAGATCCGTGTCCTGTCCGCTCATTACCAGGCCCACGTCTTTGCCACATTGTTTCGCGACGTCGCGCACCATGCGGGGATAGCGGCGAAAAAGCTGCTCCACCGGCACCATGCGGATTTTCATGACCGAGCGCTGCAGGTCACTGAGCACGCGCGACTGAAAGGCCATGGCATCGCTGAAACGGCCGCGCAAGGCTTCCTTGGGAACATGGCGGGCGAATTCGGTAAATGCTTGCTGCAGCATGGACCTGCCGATAATCAGTTCCCCCACCAGGTTGAGCACGCTGTCGATGCGTTCGGCATCCACGCGCAAGATGTTTTCCGCCAGCACCGGGTGATTGGGCCTGCCCGCGGCCCCGTGGTCATCACCAGGTTCGGGCAGCGCGTGGTACGAGTGGGCGGCTGAGCCTGCCACTTCGGCAGGAACTGCTTTCCTCGCGGCAGGCTCAGCCGCCTTTACCACTTCCACCACCACGCTCGATATCACGGTGGGGATACGGCAGCGGGCGGACAACTGGTCGGATGACTTGTCGCTGGCCACCAGCAATTCCAGGCGCTGGGTGCTGGCCGGTGATCCTGCGTCGGGACGAGCCCCCAGGACTTCGGCGACCGGGCCCAGGGCATTGAGCACAAGCTGCCGGGCTGCGATCGGCATCACGCACTTGGGATCGATGGCGGCGGTGACGTGGTACACATGCTTGCCTGCGCTCACCGCATTCTGGATTGCCAGCTTCTCGTACTCGCTCCAGTCAACCGGGACGGCGGCCGCTTTGGCGGTCTTTCTCCTGGAGCCCTTCTTCCCTTTGGGCTGCTGCGTCAGCTCTCGAACCATTTTGGCCAAGGGCGCGGCCGAGGGCAGCTTGCCTTTGCGGCGGTAGGCCGCCAGCATGGCGCCAAAGGTGTCGGCTGCGGCAAATGCAACCTCGGCCAGGCTGCCGTGCGAGGACGCCGATTCCAGGGCCAGCGCGTCTTCCAGGTCGTGGGCGGCGTTGCTCAGTTCTCGAAAACCGCAAGCCGCCGCATCGCCCTTGAGGGTATGCACGATGCGACGGATGCCGCGCACCAGTTCAGCATCGCCCGGACGCTTTTCCAGTTTCAGCGCCTCTTCATTGAGCGCCTGCAGCAGTTCCTGCGCGGACTCGAAAAAGAGTTCCAGCATTTCGGCGGCGCGCTCATCGGGAAACTGGGTCATCCGCTCACCTCGACCTTCTGGTAGGCCGTCCCGCTGTTGCGATGCACCATGGTGAATTTGTCGGTCAGGGCCAGCAGGCTTTCCGCGTGGCCCACGAACAGGTAGCCCTGTAGATTGAGACAGCGCGCGAACTTTTCCAGCAGCCGCTTCTGTTCGGGTTCGTCAAAATACATCATGACGTTGCGGCAGAAGATCACATCATTGCGCTGCGGCAGGTATTCCGTTTTCAAATTGTGAAAGTCGAAATGGACAATCTCTTTCAGCGCCTTCTTGATGGCATAGCGGTCGCCCGTTTTATCGAAGTAGCGCAAGCGGTAGCTGTAGTCCACGCTCGCCATTTGACCCTCGGAATACGTACCCTCCTGAGCCGTCCGCAACACCGAGTAGCTGATGTCGCTGGCAATGATCTCCACCCTCCAGGGTGGAGGAACCAGCGGCTTGGGCGAAGTCACGGCGGTTGACTGTGGATTGCGCAGGTAGTAATAAGCCAGGCTGTCGGCGATCAGCATGGCCAGCGTGTAGGGCTCCTGGCCGGTGGAACAACCCGCGCTCCAGATGCGCAGGGAGTAGTCTCGTTGCGCCTGCTTGCGGCGAATCAGGTCGTCGAGGATGTGCTTGTGGAACAGATCCAGTTGGGCCTTGTTGCGGAAGAAACTGGTCTCGTTGACCGTAAGGTTTTCCAGCAGCCTGGCCAGTTCCGCCTTGCCTTCCTTGCTGATCAGCAGGCGATAGTAGCTGTAGAAAGAATCGAGGTGGCATTCCTTCAGGCGCCGCTGCAGGCGGTCCTGCAGGAAGTGGGTGCGCCGCTCGTCGAAGTGCATGCCGCACTCCTGGTACACGAGCACCTGCAGAAGCTTCAGTTCAGCCTCGGTAAACTGCGCAGGTATGCTGGATGTGCCCATGAGTTCCGGTTCGTTCCTGTTCCCCTGATACCGGGGACTGCTATGACTTGGCCGCAGCCGCCCCGCGCGCCTCGCCCTGTGCCCGCTCCGCTTGTTCTTTCCGGCCCAGGCCGCTATCCAGCAGCTTGGCCATATCCAGCAGAACGATCAGGCGGCCGCGATATTTGCCCAGCCCGGTCACGCAGTTCAATCCGCCGTCCTGCAAGGTGGCCGGAGAAGGCTCAATCTCATTTGCCGGAATCTTCAGCACTTCCGAAGCCGAATCGACAATCAGTCCCGAAAGCCTGCCGCCGTGTTCCACCACCAGAATGCGGTTGCGGCGGTTCAGCGCCGTCTTGGGCTCACCGAAGCGCTTGCGCAGATCGATGACCGAGACAATCTTGCCGCGAAGATTGATCACCCCTTCCATGTAGTCGGGAGCATCCGGCACGGCCGTGATGTCGGGCACGCGCACAATCTCGTGCAGCGAGGTGATGGGGACGCCGTAGGTCTCGCGCCCCACCTGGAATCCGACGATGTGCAATTCAGGGTTCATGATGCACTCTCGAGATCAGGCCCGGGCGCCGGCAGCGGCGCGCCGGACGTTGCCGGCGGTGTGCTCGTCGTAACGCGCAGGACCCCGTTCCGCCTGCTCCAGTGCGAAACGGTGCATGGCGTCCAGCAATTCGCGGGACATCTTCGACATCTGCTCCGCCGAGGCCGCCAGCTCCGTCGAACCGGAAGTGGTCTGCTGCACCAGTTCACGCATGCGCTCCATGGCCTTGACCACTGCCTGGGCGCCGGAAGCCTGCTCCTCGACCGCGGAGTTGATCTCGTGTGTGATTTCGTTCAGCCGAGTGGTGGCGCGCGCGATCTGCGAAGAACCGTGCGACTGCTCGTTGGTGGCCGCCCCGATTTCCTGCGCAAACTTGTAAACCTCGGTCACCACGTTGGAGATTTTGCGCAGCGCCGCGTTCAATTCCTGGCCCAGGCCGAGACCGTCGTTCACGATGCCGGTGCTGCGGTCCATGTTCTCAACCGCCTTGCGCGCTTCCTTCTGGATGCTCTGGATCAGCTCCGAAATTTCTTTCGTGGATTGGGCCGACTTCTCCGCCAGCTTGCGAACCTCATCGGCAACCACAGCGAATCCCAGGCCATGCTCCCCGGCCCGCGCCGCTTCGATGGCCGCGTTCAGGGCCAGCAGGTTGGTCTGCTCCGCCAGGTCATCGATGACTTCGATGATCTTGCCGATGTCATCGGCCCGCTGTCCCAGCACGTCAATGATTTCGCCGGACGAACGGATGGTGATGTTGATCTTGTTCAGCCCATCGGTGGCCTTTTCCATGGTGTTAATGCCGCTGTGCACTTCTTCCCGCGAACGGTTCGAAATGTCGAGCAGAACTTTGGCGGTGTCGGCCACGCGCTGAATGGAGGCCACCATCTGGTCGATGGAAGCTGAAGTCTCGCTCACGCTCGAAGCCTGGGTCTGCGTGTTCTTCACCATGTTCTGCACGTTGACGCTCATCTCGTGCATGGTGCTGGTGACTTCGTCGATGGCGGAGGCGGTTTGCAGGCTGACCTTGGCCGAATCGTCGGAGGCACCCGCCACCTGACTGGACGCGCTGGCCACCTGCGAAGCGGCGTCGCGCACGTTACGCACCAGGTTTCTCAGCCCATCCACCATGCGCACAAATGCGTTGCCCAGGGTGTCATCCTTGGAGCGGGGCTTGACCTCAACCGAAAGATTCCCCCCGGCGATGGCTTCGGAGACCGATGCCATCTCCCGCAGGTAGCCCACCATGTCGTTGAAGGTGCGGCCCAGCTCACCAATCTCGTCCTCGCGCTTGATATCGATTTCGTGGTCCAGGTCCCCCGCCGTGCCGATCTGCTTGGTGACCTTCATCAGGTCGTTCAGCGGGTCGGTGATGGATTTGGCGGTGCGGAAGGCAATCAGGCTGCCCAGGCCCAGCGCCGCCAGCGTGCCCAGAAGCGCGATCCCGATGGTCCAATTGCTCGCCGCTTCGTCACTCTTGCGCCGCTCCTCCAGCACTCGCTTGCTTTCCTGGTCCGCCAGGTCAAGATATTCGGTGGAATTCTTCACCCATGAGCTGGCATCTTTCTGCAGGTAGAAAATCTGCAGCTCGGCCACGGTGGAGTTTCCCTGGTCCACCTCCTTGCGCTTTTGCATGAGGGGCTCGGCGAAGTCCCGGGTCCAGTTCTGCTCGGTCTGCAGCACTTTCGCCAATGCACCTCGCTGCTGCTCGGAGCTGGCGATGGCCACTGTGTTCTGCAGGCGGTCCACCAGGGTGTGGACGCCATCATTGACGTGGTCGGACTCGCGGCTGTCTCCACTGAGCAGATAGTTGGTCAGATAGAGGCGGTTCTGCATCATCTGAAACCGGATCTTGTCGGTGGCGTCCGCCAGTTGCAGCGCCTGCGACGCCGCCGCCTTGGCGCTGTGCTCGCGGTACACCGCGGCCAGGTTTACGGCAAACAGCACCACGACCATGACCAGCACCGCGCCGAAGCTCAAATAAAGTTTTTTGCCGATCGTCATGCTATTCCTCCGCTTGCTGCTGCCGCTTTTCTGAACGCGGACCGCATCGCTCCGGTTTTCGGCCTAGTTTTTAGGCTGAAACTTGAATTCCACAGTTCCGCTGCTCTCGGTCGGGGCCGATTCAAATTTCCACTGCTTCATGGCGTCCATGGCGGCATTGACCAGGACCGGGTGCCCCCCGATCACTTTCGAACTCTTCACCGTGCCGTTGGGTGCCACGACCACCGATAGCTTCACGATGCCGGCAACGCCCATCCGCCGCGCCACTTCGGGATAACGGGCGCAACTTTCGTCTTGGGCTTGCGCGACAGTTCCTCCGTATTCACACTCTCCTGGGCCATGGCGGGCACATTAAGCATCCTCGTTCCGGCCGTGATCACCCAGAATCCCAAGACCACGCTGAGTAATGACTGCACCAAAGTCCTCGCGCGCACAGGTCTCTCCTGATAAGGGAAGAATTCCCGAATGCGTACAAGTGCAATGCCGATGCCAGCCCGAACAGGGCTTGCGGAAGGATCGGTAATATTCCTCTAAAGCCTTTTATCTATTATGTTTAACTGTAATCAAAGCGACGCGATTCCAGACTGGTTCGAAGCTTAGAATCGTCTCATTAACCGGTCGCCATCTCAGTCTGATACACCATTGGCCGGTCCCTGCCCGATTTCACCATCTCGGCACCCGACTTGCTTATTCGCTTGACTCAAATTGAGAATGTAAGTCTAATCTGCTGTATATCAACTACTTGTGGCTTTGACCATGGCTGGACGGTAACCCTTTGACCTTGTCGGCTGAAGATGCGACCGCTGTGCAGCGCGGTAGTTCGCGTTCGGACGACGCTTTCCAACGACTTCTCCTCAAATTCTCCGACGCCGCCGCTCAAGGCACACCGGCGGAAGCCTTAATCCGCCTGTTCTGCCAGGCCACACGCCAACTCTTCGGGGTGGACGGCGCCTACTACTGGCAACGGATTTCAGCCGACGAGTTGCAGGGGGCGGAAGCCGATGGACTGTTGGCCGACCGTTTCCGCGGAACCAGGGTCAAGGCCAGCCAGAGCTCGGTTGCCATAGCGGTCGAAGCCATCCGCCAGCGCAAGACGGTTTACGAAAATCAACTGGATCCGGCCCGCTATCTCATGGCTGCCGAGTTCGGCGCCCGCTCCATCATGGCCGCGCCGCTGGTGGTAAGTAACGACTCGATCGGGGCAGCGGTCTTCCTGCATTGTTCGGACCCTGACTTCTTCACCCCGGATCTGGCGGCCAAAGCCACCATTCTCGCCGGACAACTGGGCAGCCTGCTCGAAGCCAATCGCCTCACCCAGGTTTCACGCGAGGAACACCGGCGAACCAAGATTCTGGCCGAGGTCGCGCAAGCTCTCCGTTCCGCCCCCGAGTCCGCGGCGGTGGCCGAGGCGGTCGCGGACCGGCTTCGAGTTCTGCTGCGCACTCGCCTGGTCTGCATGATGCTGCGCGAAGGAACCGCTTTCAGTCTGCGGGCAGTCGCTGCCGAGTCTCCGCAGCTGGCCGCCTCGGTGCGGGCGCGGCATGATCGCCGGGGTTTGCAGTTTGCCGCTGACCTGGCCAGCCGGGCGGTGGCCGCGGGCGAGCCTATCAGCGTAGCCATTGATCCGGCCACGCATGCCCTTGGCGAACTGGTCCCGCCCGGGATGTTGATTGCCGCACCCTTTCGCACCTCGGTGAGCCAGGGCGCGGTTCTGGTATATCCGCGCCAGGACGGCGTTTTCAGTATCGAGGAAAAATCCCTGATTTCAGTGGTCACTGGTTTTGCCGCGGTGGCCATGGCCAATGCCGAGCTTTACAACACGGCCCGGGCCCAGGCCCACGAGCTTCATCAATTGCTCGATATTTCGGCCGAACTGGGCTCCATCGGCCAGCTGGATGAATTTCTGCAACAGTTTGCTCTGCGCGCCGCGGACTTCCTGGGCTTCGGCCGTGGCTTCATCGGATTGCTGGAAAACGGCGCCTTCCACGTCCGCTGGGCAGCCGAGAACGGTCATCCCCGGCAGGTCGATTTCATGTTTCCCGCCGGGCCCGCCAGCCAAACCCTTCTTCGCAAGGAAGTCTTCTGGTCGGATGAGCCCGCCAAAATCCCCGGCGCCAATCTGGATATGCTGGGCCAGTTCGAGGTGCGGCAGTTATTGACCGTCCCTCTGCTCGATACCGAAGGCGAAGTGCTGGGCATGTTCGGGGTCCTGGACCGCCTCGACCGCACCGGCATTTCGCAGGAGGAGATCCGTCGCGCCCGTGCCCTGGCGGCCCAGGTGGCGGTCGCCCTCGAGGTGACCCGCAATCTCCATCAATCCGAACAGCACCGCCGCCGGGCGGAATCGCTGATGGCGCTGGCCCTCGAACTCAATGGCCACCTGCGGCTTCCCGACTTTGCCCGCAGCTTTGTAGGCCGCGCAGCGGACATCCTGGGCGCACATGGTGCGGCGCTTGTGGTCAAACAAGAAACCGGCATGGAAACCCTGGTCATACGCGGGACCGATGGCCGTGAGGTTCAGGACCGTTCCTTGCTGCGGAAGTTCAGCCACGCCATCGAACAGGCGCTAGCACAGAACGAAGGCGCCATCGTCTCCTCGAGTGCAACAGAACTAGTTGGCGCAGCGCTGGCCTCGGAGCTGGGTGGAAGCCAGGGCACCCTGGTCAGGCTGCTGGGCGCTTCGGGAGAACTGGTGGGCGTCCTGTGCCTGGGAGATCGCGAACAACCCTCGGACGGTGACACTCAGGTTCTGCAGGCCATTGCCGGGCACGCCGCCGTCGCGCTCGAGAATGCCCGCCTTTTTACCCGCATGGACCAGGCCAACCGGCACTGGGTTGAAATTTTCGATGCCATCAGCGATTTCATCGTGGCCCATGACGAAGCCGGCAACGTCCTGCGGGTGAACCGTTCCCTCGCTGACTTTATCGGAGTGCAGCCGCAGGCTCTCATCGGGGTCAATATGTCTGCCCTGCTGGCCTCGGGCGAGGCTCCGCCCCTACGCTCCTGCCCCTTCTGCCGCAGCACCAGCGAGGGGGATGACGAGTATGTCCATGCCGTGCTGGAGCGCACCTACCTGGTCTCTACCTCGCGCGTCCATGGCGCCAGCAGCGAGGGCATGCAGACCATTCACGTGCTGAAGGACATCAGCGACCGCCTGGAAGTCGAACAACGCTACCGCGAACTGTTCGACAACATTCAGGAGGGGCTGTTTTTCTCCACCCCCGACGGCCGCTTTATCGAAGTCAATGACGCGCTGGTTCGCATGCTCGGCTACGCCAGCCGGGAAGAGCTGCTGCAAGCCGACGTTCGTACCCAGGTTTATTTTTCGACCGAACGCCATCAGGAACTCGCCCGGGAGATGCAGGAGCACGGCGTGGTGCGCAACCACGAAGAGACGCTGCGCCGCCGCGATGGGTCCGCGGTGTACGTTCTCATCAATGCTTTTGCGGTGCGGGACAATCAGGGGCGCGTCACGCAGTTCCGCGGCCTGATGCTTGATATCAGCGGGCTGAAAACTTTTCAGGCGGAGTTGCAGCGCGAGCGCGATTTCTCGGGGAAAATCCTGAACAACACGCAGAGCCTGATCCTGGTGGCGGACACGGCCGGACTGATCAGCTATGCCAACCGGCGCTGGCAGGACATGGGCTACGAGCAGAAGCAGCTGCTCGGCCTGCCCCTCGAAAACCTGGTGGCGCCGGCCCGGCGCACCATTCTCACCGAGGCCCTGAGCGCCACGCTGGCCGGCCGCCAGGTGGACAACCTTGAACTGCAAATCCTGCGCGGGGATGGCAGAATCGGACACTTTTCCATCAACCTCAGTCCCATGCGCGACGAACAATCGCACGTCATCAGCCTGGTGGTGGTGATGACCGATGTGACTGATGCCGCCAGCCTGCAATCGAAACTGATGCACGCGGAAAAAATGGCGGCAGTGGGCCAATTGGTTTCCGGCGTGGCTCACGAGGTTAACAATCCGCTTACGGCCATCCTCGGCTTCGCCGACCTGCTGATGGAAAATCCTGAACTGCCGGAAAGCGCCCGCAAGGACATGCGTGTGATCCTGCAGGAGGCGCAGCGCACAAAACAGATTGTCCAGAACCTGCTCAGCTTTGCCCGCCAGATGCCGCCGCAGAGAAAGGCGCTGCAACTGAATCCCATTCTGCGGCGGACCGTACAACTGCGCTCCTATGATTTCCAAAGCCACGGCGTGGAAGTCGTCGAGCACCTGGACCAGGAGCTGCCCAGCGTAGTCGGGGATTCACACCAACTGCAGCAGGTGTTCCTGAATATCCTGAACAATGCTTACGACGCGGTTGGAGAAACCGGTCGTGCGGCGCGCATTGAGATTGCCACCCGGCGCGCGGGCAACTCGGTTGAAATTTCCTTTCGCGACAACGGGCCTGGAATCTCGCATCCGGACCGCATTTTCGATCCCTTCTTCACCACCAAAGAGGTGGGTAAGGGGACCGGACTGGGCTTGAGCATCTGCTACGGCATTGTGCACGAGCATGGCGGCGAGATTCTTTGCCAGAACAACAGCGGCGGACCGGGTGCGACCTTCGTGGTACGCCTGCCCGCAACCCCAGAGACGGCCTCCCTCGGGGCCGCTGCCGGAGTCAAACAACGATGACTACACAACCTGTTACCAAACCCGCAACTCTACCGGTATTGCTCATCGAGGATGAGCCTGCCGTCATGGATTTCGTTCGAGCTACGCTCGAGCGCAACGGCTACTCCGTGGTGTGCAGCGAATCCGGCGCCAATGGATTACGGCTGCTGGAGTCAGGAGAGTTTATGGGCGTCGTCTCCGACATGCGCACGCCGGGAGGCGTGAACGGCGCCGATGTCTACGCCTGGGTCGCGCAAAATCGTCCTGAACTGGCGCCCCGGATCGTCTTCATTACCGGCGATATTGCCAATGAAGAAACCGTGGCCACCCTGCGCGACACCGGCGCTCCCTGCGTCGAAAAACCGTTCCGCGTGCAGCAGTTCATTTCAGTAGTCGAAAAAACTATGGGGAAGGCACTGTGAATGAAGACTTGCGAATCCGTCTCCTGATTGTTGATGACGAGCAGAGCATCCGCCAGCTGTGCATGACCGTGGGCGAGGCCCTCGGGTTTACCTGCATGGAGGCCGACGGCGGCGAATCCGCCCTGGCCGTGCTCGAAGAACAGCCCGCCCACATCATCCTTACCGACATGGTAATGCCCAACATGTCCGGCCTGACATTTCTTGAGAAGGTGAAAAAGATGCTGCCCCGCACCGAGGTTGCGGTCATGACCGGGCACGGGTCGGTCGAAACCGCGGTCCAGGCCATGAAGCTCGGCGCCTACGACTACATCAGCAAGCCCTTCTCTCCTCTGGAAGAACTGCGCCTGTTCCTTCGCCGCATGGCGGAGAAGGTCCGTCTGGTGGAGGAGAACGAGTTCCTGCGCGAGCGCGTGGACACCGAGACCGAGTTGCACGGCATCGTGGGCGCATCCGCGAAAATCCAGGACGTGCTGCGCATGATCTCCCGCCTGAAGGACACGCATACGCCGGTCCTGATCACCGGAGAAAGCGGTACCGGCAAAGAACTGGTGGCGCGGGCCATCCACTTCCGCGGCTCTTTCGCCAAGCGTCCTTTCGTCGCCGTGGATTGCGGATCGCTGGTCCCCACCTTGATCGAAAGCGAACTGTTCGGCTACGAGAAGGGCGCATTTACCGGCGCGGTCAGAGCGCGGACAGGTCTATTTCAGTCGGCCAACGGCGGCACCATCTTTCTCGACGAAATCGGAGAACTGCCGCAGGAAATGCAGGCCAAGCTGCTGCGGGTTCTGCAGGAAAAAGAAGTCCGGCCGGTAGGCAGCAACCAGAAAATCAAAGTCGATGTGCGCGTGATCGCCGCCACCAATCGCGATCTCGAAACGGAATATCGTAACGGCACCTTCCGCAAGGACCTTTACTTCCGCCTCAACGTGGTCACCGTGCACCTGCCCTCGCTGCGCGAACGCCGCTCCGACATTCCCATGCTCGCGCATTGGTTTCTGGAGCGCTACGCTCGCGGCGGATCAATTCAGATCACCACCGCGGCTATGAAGTCACTCCTGCAATATGACTGGCCGGGTAATGTGCGCGAGTTGGAGAATTGCATCGAGCGCGCCGTCGCCCTGGGCGACCGCCGGACCATCGACTTCAACGATCTGCCGCCATCCATCACCTCCGCCGTTCCCGGAGACCAGGGCAGCGACTCTGTGTCATCCCGGCTGACGACTACCGATCTCGAGGACATCGAACGCGCCACCATTGCCCGCGTCTTCGAACAGGTGAAAGGCGACAAGGCGCTCGCGGGAAGGATGCTGGGCATCAGCCGGGCCACCCTCTACCGCAAGCTCAAACGCTACAACATCGGGGCCCGCGAAGTCTCCGCCCCAGTCCAGGCATTGCAGTAGCTTTTGGTGGCGCCGGCCTCCGGCCGGCCCTATGGGCGGGACGCCCGCCAGACAGCCGCCGAGACGCAGGCGCTACTTAAACCGTGAGACGGTGTTTCATTCTGAGACGAAGAGCATCAATTTGGCGCAATCACCTCGCCCATCGATCAAACTCTACCTCAATAGTAATCAATAACTTAGCTTAGATTTGCCGTCCCCGCGACTTTGGTTGCGAGAGTGCACTCTCAGTGGCCGATGCGGTCCGGGTGCCTTTGCCATGCTAACCGGCAGGCCTGGGGACCCAGGCCGCGTCAACCCTGGAAAACCGAGGTATTCGCAGTGTCCACACAGGCCGCGGGCCGAGCGCGTGTCCAGCAGGAGACCTGCACTGCCAGGCTGGCGAAGTTCTTTCCCGAGGCTAGTCCGGTACGTATTCCCGTGCGCCTGACTCGGGTGGCCGGGGACGGAAAAGACTGCACCGAAAGCACGGTCATCGAATTCGGTACCGCCCGCGAAGTGTTGTTCTCATCCACTCTGCCGCTTGAGTTTGCCGACCGGCTGAAGGTGCAAAACTCCGATGGCACTCTGGACGCCGAAGTCTCCGTCGTGGCCCTGCAATATACCAGCGGACGCACCGCAGTGGTTGCCCGCTTTACCCAGGAAGTTTCCAACTGGATCGTGAAACCATGACTCTGAAACCGAAAAAGAAGGACCTGGCTGCGGAGTGGCGGGAAGCGCGCCTGCTCCATCCTCTGTATAGCGCACTGGGACGGGAGTTTGTGATCGAACTGCCCCCTTGCCCCGATCTGGAATCCGGCATGGACAATCCGCCGCAGGAGTCCGTGGAACAGGCCCGCCAGTGGTTTCTCGAAATGGACCAGAAGATCCAGGTCCATCAATTGCGACAATTCCTTCAGACCACCAGTCTGACCAGCGAAGCAGGTCTGCAAACCCTGCTGGAGCACCACCTCAACCGGATCACCCGGGTGGACTCGGACCGCGACAAAATTGATTTCCTGCTGGTCCAGTTCTTTTCCCATTGCGCTCCTTCCCGTCTGGAAGACGCCGACGTGGACCTGGGCTATGTGGCCCAGACCCTGGAGCCTGTCCTGGGAGAGATTGACCTGAAGCAGCCTTCATGGCTCGATCCGATCGAAGATTTCATTCAGTCCGCCAACGGATGCCATAGCCTGAACGAACTGCTCACCAGCGGCATTCTGGAAAAAGGCAGAAAACTCAAGATCTCCGCGGGCGAGGACTACTTCGAGCCCATCGCAATGGTGACCTTCACTCGCTTCAGCTTCCTCATGCGGCGGGTTTTCTTCCGTCTGATGCACCAGGACCTGAACACCATTCTGGATGGATTGCGCGAACTGGAAGCGCGCGGGGTTGAAACCCTGGATTGCCGCTCCGCTCAATTCTCCGCCGACGAACCCGTGGCCCGTCTGCGCATGATTTGCCAGTCCTGGAAGGTGATGTTCCATGCCGAGTACTCCTCCGGCAGCCCGTTGCGCATGCTGGTCGATCTGCGCAATGTGGTGGATGCAGCCTTGTCTCGCACTACCAGGAAGGCGGTGAAGCTGCCCCCGCAACCAGCGTCCGGTCGCGCCAAGGCAGCGGTCGCGGCTGCCCAGTTTGCGCCTTCCAGTTCCGAGGTTCCAGAGTTCGATGTGACCGCAGCTCCGGAATGGGACCAGGATTCGTCTGCTGCCCAAGCCGGGGCGGGGGACGACGATAAGAGTTAGTACGATTTTCCCGGCGCAGGCCATGGCTTCGCAGGGGCATCGTCTCATCAGGGAATGGAGAGCAGAAACGTGGACCAGGCGACGGTACTCATAATTTCAGATGACGCTGATTTTTCGCGCGTCGTGCTGGACCGTTGGCAAGGTAAACGGAACGCGCCGGCATTCACCCTGATGAGCAGCGACGTCTGCCGCGATCTCGCCGGCGACGGTTTCGATATGGCGATTGTGGGCGCGGTGCGCCCCGAAGTTCTTTCCGCGGTTTTCAATTCGCTTGGGCCCGCCGGCAACCCGGTCATTTTTGTCAGGCAACAGTCCACAGAGGACGGCGGCCAGTTGCCGCCCACTGTCACTGTCTTGCGGCAGCAGGAAGGCTGGCTGGATGCGCTGGTGCTCATCTCCTCGGAAATTCTGCGGCACGGCGAGACCCGGGCACGTGCACACCGCGCCGAGGAGGCGGGCAAAGCCCTGCAGCGGCAGGCTGCGCTGGGCCGCTACATGCTGGAGGTGCGGCATACGCTGAACAATGCCCTCACTTCGGTGATGGGCAACTCCGAGCTGCTGCTGCTGGAACCGCACTCGCTCTCCGCGGCATCGCGTTCACAGATTGAAACCATCCGGAACATGGGCGTGCGCATGCACGAGATCCTGCAGCGCTTTTCTTCCATCGAGAAGGAACTGAACGCCGTAGAGCAGCAGGCCGAAAACGAAGCCAGGACCAGGGTCCGAACGGCCGCCGCGAGTTCCTGAGCAGTAAAACAAACAGGCCTCCCCCACATCGTGCCGCCCCGGCACGCATTTTGATCTCTCCTGTCCAAGCGGCGGAGTGTTGCGATGCACAAGCTTCAGGCAAACGTGGACGTTGGCCAGCAGGAACTCTCCGAGCTGCGCCTGGTCCTGGAGCGCCGCCTCGGCGTGCTGCTCGATACCACGACCGAGAAACTGACCCAGGCATTGTCTGAAGTGCTGCGCTCCCAACCCATCGCTTCCGCCGGCCTGCTACTCGAGCGGCTGCGATCGTCCGGCACGGAATGCGAACTTCTCGCCGAGCACCTGTTGGATGGCGAGACCCGTTTCTTTCGACACCCGGCAGCTCTGCAAGCGCTGGCTGCCGTGGTCTTGCCGGAACTGGAAAGGCGCAAGCCGGAACCTCCCCGCAGCCTTCGCATCCTGAGCGCTGGATGCTCCACCGGGGAAGAACCCTACAGCATCGGCATGTCAGTGTGCGAAGTGGTGAACTGCAACGGTGGTGGCTGGAATGTGAATATCGTGGCCAGCGATATTCGCCGGCAGGCCCTCGAAACCGCCGAGCGCGGACTTTATCCGCAGGCTGCTTTGAAGGACATTCCCGCTCACCTGGTGCAACCATACTTCGCCAGAGTAGGCGATCATCTGCTGGTCAAGCCCCGCTTGCGCAATCTGGTCAGGTTTTCACCCATGAACCTGGCCCAGCCATCTTTCCTGGGACAGTTCGACTGCATTTTCTGCATAGACGTGCTGCCCCGCTTCTCCACCGCCCAGCGGACAACTCTGGTGCAGCGCCTGCATTTGTATCTGGAGCCGGGCGGGTATTTGTTCCTGGGAGAGAACGAAAAGCTGCCGGCCTCAGAAGTGAAATTTCAGCCTCAGGTCAGGAACGGCTGCACGGTTTATCAGAAGGCAGCTGTTCTGGCGCCCAAATCAGGGCGATAACCCAGGTGTCCTTCCAGGATTCATGCTAAAAGCCGCGGGCCAGGGCGCCCGCGCCACACTGGTCGCCAGGCTTCACACGAACAGAAATTCTTTCGTCCGCAATTCCTTGATCGTATCCCTGAGCTTGGCCGCCTTCTCGAATTCAAAACGCTTGGCCGCTTCGCGCATGTCGCTTTCCAGCTTCTTGATGTAGGCGTCGAGTTCTTCCTGGGACTTGAAGTCGGGCACGCCTTCTACTTCGACGTCGGTCAGATCGGTATAGTCAGCCTCGATGATTCTGGCCAGGGACATTTCAAGCGGACGAATGATCGACTCCGGCGTAATTCCGTTGGCTTCGTTGTAGGCCACCTGGATGGCGCGCCGGCGGTCGGTTTCGCTGAGCGCTTTCTTCATCGAATCGGTCTGCCGGTCGGCGTAGAGAATAGCCCGGCCGTTCAGATTCCGGGCGCAGCGGCCGATGGTCTGGATCAGCGATCCGGCCGAGCGCAGGAAACCTTCTTTGTCAGCATCAAGAATAGCCACCAGCGATACTTCAGGCAGATCGAGTCCTTCACGCAGCAGGTTGATTCCGATCAGCACATCGAACTCACCCTTGCGCAGGTCGCGCAGGATTTTTACCCGCTCCAGCGTCTCGATTTCGGAGTGCATGTAGCGGCACTTCACGCCTACTTCGCTGTAATACTCAGCCAGGTCCTCAGCCATGCGCTTGGTCAACGTAGTTACCAGCACCCGTTCGCCCCGCCCCACGCGTTCGCGAATCTCATGCAGCAGATCGTCAATTTGTCCTTTCACCGGCCGAATTTCAACTGGCGGATCGACCAGCCCGGTGGGACGAATGATCTGCTCCACTACCACGCCTGCGGACTTGGTCAGTTCGTAGGGGCCGGGCGTGGCGGAAACGTAGATGATCTGGTTCATGCGGTGTTCGAACTCTTCGAAGGTCAAGGGACGGTTATCGAGCGCCGAGGGCAGGCGGAAGCCGTACTCCACCAGCGTTTCCTTGCGGGAGCGGTCGCCGTGATACATACCGTGCAGTTGCGGCACCGTCTGGTGCGATTCGTCGATGAACATCAGGTAGTCGCGCGGAAAATAATCCAGCAGAGTCGGCGGCGGCTCGCCCGGCAGGCGTCCGGTAAAGTGACGCGAGTAGTTCTCGATGCCATGGCAATAACCCATGGCCTTGATCATCTCCAGGTCATACATGGTGCGCTGGTGCACGCGCTGCGCTTCTACCAGATGGCCCTGCTTCTCCTGCTCCGCTTCCCACCACGCCAGTTCTGCCCGGATCGACTCGACCGCTTTCGACCTCGTCTCCGGCTTCATCACGTAATGCGTCTTGGGATAGATGGGCAGGCGCGCATATTTCTGCTTCACCGTGCCGAACAGCGGATCGATCTGCGAGAGCGATTCGACTTCGTCTCCCCACAATTCGATCCGATACGCCATGTCGTCATAGGTGGGAAAGATTTCGATGACGTCGCCGCGCACCCGGAAGGTGCCGCGCCGGAAATCACCATCGGTGCGCTCGTAGAGAATTTCGACCAGCTTGCGGGTAATGTCCTCGCGCTTGATCTTCTGGCCCTTCTCCAGAAAAAGCAGCATGCCGTAGTAGGCCTCGGGCGAGCCCAGCCCATAAATGCAACTCACCGACGCCACGATCAGGCAATCGCGCCGCTCAAAGAGCGAACGGGTGGCCGAAAGCCGCAGCTTGTCCAGTTCGTCATTGATGGTGGCTTCTTTCTCGATGTAAAGATCGGCGGCGGGAACGTAAGCTTCGGGCTGGTAGTAATCGTAGTAAGAAACGAAATACTCCACCGCGTTATGGGGAAAGAAACTCTTGAATTCGTGATAGAGCTGCGCCGCCAGGGTCTTGTTGTGTGCCATCACAATCGAGGGCCGGTTGGCCTGCTCGATGACTTTGGCCATGGTGTAGGTCTTGCCTGACCCGGTGACGCCCAGCAGGACCTGGTGCTGCTCGCGATCGAACACACCCTTCACCAGTGCCTCAAGGGCGGTGGCCTGGTCGCCGCGCGGTGTGTAGTCGCTGACTAGTTTGAAGTCCATAAAAGTCGGTTGCGCCACCTTACAGAAGTGAATTTTGGCGGGCAGGCATCTCTTGATTATAACTCGGGGAGCAAGGACTGATCGGAGAAACGGCACCTGCGCTAGCGAGTTTCTCGCTACAAAACGAAACGGCGCAAGATGAATTTCTTGCGCCGTCAGAATTTTCCCGCTTCAATTATTTCTCTACGGAAGTTTGAAGATCACCGTGATCTGGGTCTGAATCTCGATCGGCTCGCCATTCAGGAAGTAGGGCTTGTATTTCCACTGCCGCACCGCATCTGTGGCAGCGCGCCCTAACAGCGGGTCGCCACTCAGCTGCTTCACCCCGGTGATGCTGCCCGACTTGGAGATGTTCGCCTGCAGTTCGACCTTCCCTTCCACCCGCATCTGCCGCGCCTGCTCAGGATAGACCGGCTGGACCCTCTTCACGATCAGCCCTTGCGAAACTCCTTGCGAAATTCTCAGCGTCTCCTGGGGCGCTCTCCGGGCATTGATTGCATTGGTATTCACCAGAGCAGACAACTCGCTGCCATTGGTTCCGGTCGCGATGCTGGTAGCCGCCGGAGCGACCACCGGCTCCTGGCCTTCCGGCTCGGTCTTCGGCCGCGTTGAGGGTCCGTTCTTGACCATCAAGGCCGGAGCCGGTTCTGTCTTCGTTGATGTGGACGGCCCATCGACAACTGTAATTTCATCTTCCACTGGCGCTTTTGCTGGAACCGAAGTCTTGAGTCCCGGACCTTGCACGACTACTGCGGCTGAAGGCTTGGACGATGAGGGAAAGGTGCTCGTGGTAGCCAATTCCCGCTCGGGTTGAGTACCAACTTCGCCTGCAGGGGACTGTGATTCTGGAACGGAAGGCACTGGTTGCGCGGGCAGCCCAGCCGTCCCCGATGCGGGAACCGCCGACTGTGGCACCTCCGACTGGGGATGTGCGGACTGCATTTTGGTCCAGCCGAAATAACCGGCGGCTGCCAGTCCGAGTAACAGCGCCACCACCAGTAAAGTCTTCTTGCTGCCACCCGCATCGGAAGCCTGGTTTTCATCCAGCGAACTAAAGCTGGGTGCTTGGGCCGTCGCCGATGCGGAGTTCGAATTCCACCCGTCGCCCGCGGATGGATCCTCGATCCTCTTGATCTCCCTGATCTCTTCGGTGGAGGGTACCGATATCACGCTGGCAGTCGGTTGCAAACCCAGATTCTTAAAATCGGCTGCAGGAATTTCTTTGGCACGGGCTGGGGCGGCGGCTGCGCCGGTTCCGGATTGCGGAATGCTCGCCTGACCCGGAGCAGCGGCGTCAAATTCGGATTTTCCCGCAGCTTCCGCGGCCCGGCGCAGGGCCGATGCCATCGGTTCAGCCAGAGGCTTACGCGGTTGCCAGGGATATTGCTTGGAGGGATCGGACTCGTTCGCAGTTCCCGGTGATTTTTCTGCGCCCGAAAGCGCGGAGTCGGGCATGTACTCGAGTAAAGCGGCGTCCACGAGATCGGGCTGCGGCTCCGGTTCTGCATCCAGCTCAAAAGCCGAAGCACTGACCGACTGCGGTGGCGTCATCGACTGTGGCGGTGGAAAAGGCGCGGGCGCAAATGGTTTCGCCGCAGCTGGCGGTTCGGCTGGGCCTGGAAGTCCGGCGGCCTTGGCCGCCTGCCCCTTGCGCAGCAAGCCCCGCGCAACCCGCAGCGTACCTTTGGATTGCTCCACATGAATAGGCTTGGTCAGAACCAGATTAGCGCCGAGACGAAACGCTTTGGCCACGCCGGCCTGTCCTTCCACTACCGCGACCGCCAATGAAGCCTGGTTCGAACCAGAATTTCGTGCGCTCTTGAAGAGCAGGGCTGCGTTCTGCTCATTTTCGCAGTCCACTACGATGGCATCGAAGTGCTGAACCATCAGCTTTTTTACCGCGGCAAAAGGCTCGTGGCAGGGCTCGACAGCAAACTCTAGTTCACTCAACACCTGGTTGACCACGCGGGCCGTTTTTTCATCCGGGCAGAATAAGAGCGCTTGGTAACTCATAGTGTTTAATGGTAGGTAGGCCGGTCAGGGCCAGCAAGTTACTGTGGTAATTTCCGGGCACCTTGACGGTCCTTTGAGTGCCGCCCGGGAAGGGACTTACAAGCTCCGCCGCCTCGAAGGAGAGATCGCTCGAATGGGGCGCGCTCGCGCCATCCGGAATCCGCGTCATTTTCTTTGACTTGGGGAATGCTCCGCAGCGGACACGGCGCCGGCAACGACAACGTCCGCCTTTCCCGAGCGCACCGCGGATGCTTTACGGTTCAAAGGTCTCTGCACCATCGATTGTTCCAACCGTTCTGAGGAGGGGGCTCTAAAAAGTAGCGCCGCCATCCTGCCGGCTGTCTCGGGGGCGTCCCGCCCGCGAGCAAAAGCCGCGAAGCGGCGCAAGAATAAAGCCCACGGCGCAAGCCGTGGGTAAGTAGTGGACCGCCAGCCAGCCCCGAAGGGGCGAAACCAGGGTTGCGACACGGTGAAGAGCAGGATGCCCTCCGGACAGCCGGCGAGACGCCGGCGCCACAAAATGGGTGCCGCGGAACCTAATTCTGTGTCGCGCTTCGCGTTAGTGGGTCTCGTCTTTTCGCCCGACGGCGGAGCCGGGTTGGGGATAAGGTAGCGAGTTACTGATTTCCGAAATCTCCTCAGGCGGAAAATCGGGAAAAGGCAACTGGTGGCCTTCCCGCCATTTCTTCACTTCGCTTGCCGCCCGCTCTGCCTTTTCTTTGTTCAAACCCGTGTCCCGTCCCAGATAGACAGTTTGCGACGGGAAAGCAAAGCTGGTGCCGGCCGCGTCCACAATGTCCATGATGCGAAGCAGGATATCTTCCTTGATGGTCAGGAACTCGCTGAAATCCTGGGTGAGGACATAGCAGAAGATCTCCATGCTGAGCGCGCTCTCATCGAAGGAGATCAAGCGGTTGCGGGCCCCTCCCGTTTCTACCTTGGGATGTTCGTACAGCAGGCGACGGATTTGCACCAGCACGTAACGCATCTGGTCCGGAGTGGTCTCGTAGCGCAGCCCGATCTTGGTGTTAAGAAGAATCTTGTCGCGCCGGCTGAAGTTCTCCAGGGTCATCGTAGCCAGCGAACCGTTGGGGATGGAAAGTTGGGTCCGGTCGTTAGTCCGCACCCGGGTGGAGCGCAAGCTGATATCTTCGACCGTGCCCACCTTGTCCCCAAAACGGCAGAAGTCGCCCACCCGAATGACTTCATCGCTTAGAACGGAAACGCCGCCGAACAGATTCTCCAGCGTCTTTTGCGCTGCAAACGCGATAGCAAGACCGCCTATGCCGACTCCCGCGAGGAGGGTAGTGAGATTGAAGCCCAGCGTGCCCAATATGGCGAAAATCGCCAGCAGGATGATGGCGGCCTTCAGCACCCGCTCGCCCAGAATCATGAGCGAACTGGTCCCCATCCGTCCGGAAAGAACGGCGCGCTGCCGCACGCTCCGCAGTACTTCCCGCAGGACCCGCCAGAGCAGCCAGTTGGCGCCGATGATCGCCACCACTCCGGCGATCTGCTGGTAACGATGCCTCTGCAGTACGGGAAGACGAACGTATCCCATCAGAATGCGATGGGCCAGTGTCCCCAGCACCAGCCACAGCGGGCGCGCAAAAGAACTCCACGCCTGAGCAATCGCATGCTTCCGGTAGCGTGCCCAGAAGTACCAGGGCAAGCGAAGAAACTGCACCACCAGCCATCCCAGGAGCGCGGCCACCGGAATCGCAAGCAATACCGCGACCCACTGCCATAGCGGCAGGCCTGCAAACTGGTGAAGCACCAGGAACTGGGGAAGATGCGTCTCCACCTGGTGCACCGCGGCCTGCTCGTACAGCTCGGGAAGCCGGGCCAGGGTGTCATTGGAGATCAGCCAGATTTTTCCGCCTTCAGGATCGACGACGCGGACAAGAATCAGCGGAACATCCACATCGCCGGAATTCAGATTCCCCACGCGCTGCTTGTCGAGCGACACTCCTTCCTGTGGGGTGCCCTCGGGTTGATTGCTGATCTGCCGCAGGTCGCCGGTAAAGGCGCGATCGATCACGACTTTCAGCTTGGCAGCGGCGTCCTCTCCCTGGCTCTGACGCCGGGATGCGGACATCTGGAGATACTGCGCCGCAATGGAATAGTTTCCTGACTGCGCCGCCTGGAGAAATCCATACAAGGTGCCGCTGGGCGTGTTGCGCCCCAGAGGGTCGGCTGCGGCTGTATTCCCATTGCCGGGAGTGGCCGGTGTTTGTCCAGGCAATCCCTGGAGTGCCGAAGCCGGCAGGACCATCGCCAGACAAAGGGGCAGCCACAGCGCTCGCTTTAGCAAAGTGAACATGATCTCATTTCCACGATTGTAATGTAGGCGCGAGCGTCCTCGCTCGTGCTGGTCAGCACTGCACGAGCGGGACGCTCGCGCCTAATAGGCCTAGCTCTTCTTCGGCCGGTAGATGTCGGTGCTGGTGCCGAAGAAAACTTCAGCGGCTTGCATCACAGTCTCAGAGAGCGTTGGATGCGGGTGAATGGTCAAGGCGATGTCTTTGGCCAGAGCGGCCATCTCCACCGCCAGCACGCCTTCGGCGATGAGTTCTCCGGCGCCGGCGCCTACGATGCCCACGCCCAGCACGCGCTCGCTCTGCGGGTCGAGGATGAGCTTGGTCATGCCTTCGGTGCGGTCCACGGTCATGGCCCGGCCCGAAGCGGCCCAGGGAAATTTCGCGACCTTGATCTCGCGGTTCTCTTTTTGCGCCTGAGTTTCGGTGAGCCCGCACCAGGCAATCTCAGGGTCGGTGAACACGACCGCCGGAATCGCTGCGGGTTCGAAGGCCACCTTGTGTCCCGCGATGGCTTCGACCGCGGTGCGCCCTTCGTGCGAGGCTTTGTGGGCCAGCATGGGTTCGCCCACCACGTCACCGATGGCGTAAATGGCTGGATCGCTGGTCTGCAGCTGTTTGTTCACCTGAATGAATCCGCGCGCGCCGACCTGGACTTGTGTCTTGTCCAGGCCGGGGATTTCTGAATTCGGCTTGCGCCCGACCGACACCAGAACTTTCTCGAAGACCTGCTCGCGCTCCTTGACCTCGGGGCCGTCAAAAGTCACGCGGATGCCATTTCCTTCCACTTTCATGGCCGCCACCGTAGTGTTCAGAAGAATGGCAGCAAAACTCTTTTCGATCCGCTTGTGCAACGGCAGTACCAGGTCGCGGTCTGCGCCCGGCAGCAACCCGGACAACATTTCCACCACCGAAACCTTCGCCCCCAACGCTGCGTACACCGTGCCCAACTCGAGACCGATGTAACCGCCGCCGACCACCAGCAGCGTTCCCGGCACCTCGTTCAAATCCAGCGCCGACGTGGAGTCCAAGACGCGAGGAGTGTCGAGCTTGAACGCAGGAATAATCGCCGGCCGCGAACCGGTCGCGAGAATGATGCGATCGAATGTCCGGCTCTCTTCGCCGCCCCCGGCTTTCGAAATTCGCAGCGTGTTTGAATTCTCGAAGGCCGCGCGTCCCTGAACGTATTCAACCTTGCGCTGCTTCGAGAGTATGCCCAGGCCGCCGGTCAGCTTTTGGACCACGCCCTCTTTCCACGAGCGCAAGCGGGACAAATCGATTTTGGGATCGGCGTACTCGATGCCCCAATTTTTGGCATGACGAGATTCATCGATCAGCTTGGCCACGTGCAGCAGGGCTTTGGAAGGAATGCAGCCGCGGTAGAGGCAGACTCCGCCCGGATTCGCTTCCGGATCGATCAGCGTGACCTTCAATCCCAGGTCAGCAGCCAGAAATGCCGCGGCATAACCACCCGGCCCGCCGCCCACCACCGCAATGTGTAAGCTTGAAGTTTCAGTCATTCAGTCAGAAAGGCTTTAACGCGGAGGACGCAAAGGAGTGCAACGAAATTTCCTCAGTGCACCTCCGTGTCCTCTGTGGTTCAGGATTTTTCACTCTATCCCTGCACCGACAGCAGGAAAGGCTGCTCAAAGGCTTCCGCGATCCAGCGCAGGAATCGGGCCGCATCGGCGCCATCGATCAGGCGATGATCGTAGGAGAGCGAAAGCGGCAGCACCTGCCGGGGCTCGAATTTGCCATTCATCCAGACCGGCTCCATGCTGGAACGCGAAAGCCCGAGAATCGCGACCTCAGGGAAATTCACAATCGGCGAAAATCCGGTGCCGCCGACACCGCCCAGGTTCGTAATCGTGAAAGTACCTCCCTCCATCTCTGCAGGGGCGAGCTTTTTGTCGCGGGCCTTTTTCGACAGCTGGGTCAATTCGGCTGCCAGTTCGACAATATTTTTCTTGTCCACATCGTGCAGCACCGGGACCAGCAAGCCGCGGTCCGTGTCCACCGCCACGCCGATATTGATGTACTGCTTGTAGATGATCTCTTCCTTCGACATGTCGATGCTGGCATTGAACTGGGGAAAGACTTTCAGCGCGGAGGCGCATACTTTCAACGCGATCGCAGTCACCGTCATCTTGCCGCCGGCTTCCTGGGCTTTGGGCGCAAAGCGGGCGCGCAATTGTTCGAGTTCCGTGATGTCGGCCTTGTCCTGCTGGGTCACGTGCGGAATCGTGGTCCACGCCTCCCACAGGTGCTGGGCGGTCTTGCGCCGCACCCCGCGCATGGAGACGCGTTCTACTTTTCCAAACTTGGCGAAGTCGGGCAGCTCCGGTTGCGCAAACTGTCGCCCCGGCGCCGATCCAGCCGCCGCTGCAACCGAAGTCAGCAGCGATTTGGCGTATGCCTTTACATCGTCTTCGCTGATGCGTCCGCCCGGACCGTTGCCCTTGACCTCGTAGATATCCACGCCGATCTCTCGCGCCAGCCGACGGACGTGAGGCGCAGCGGGCGCCGGCGCGCGATGCTCCGTTCCGGCCACTTTGCCCAGCTGTTCCGGCATGGAAAAAGCTTTAGGAGCCTGCGGCTGTGGCTGGTCCGGCAGAAACACCTGGGCCGCGGTCTTGCCCTCGGCCTGGATCGCCGCCTGCAATGACAATCGGGCTTCGTGTTGTTCGGAAATGTGTTCGACCGGCGCATGCTTCGCCTTCTCCGGCGCCGACGCCCCGCCCTCGAGCGTAAAAATCACCTGGCCGACTTTTACCTTTTCGCCTTCCTTGACCTTGATTTCTTTCACCGTACCGGTCACCGACGACGGCACTTCGACCACTGCCTTGTCGGTCTCGAGTTCCATCACAGGCTGGCCCTCGGAAACTTTCGAGCCCGGCGAAATCATCAGCCTGACCAGATCGCCCTGATCGATGTTCTCTCCCAGTTCCGGCAGCCTGAAGTCGGCTGCACCGGTTGCGACTGGGGCCGGCGCAGCGGGAGCGGGCGGCCGCGTCTCAGCCACCGACGCTGCCGCGGCCTTTGCAGCCGGAGCAGGATTCGCAGCTGGCGCTTTCGCGGCGGGGGCTTTGGTTTCGACAACCTTGCTTTCGGCGGCCTTTACTTTCGCGCCGGCGCCGTTTTCCACGGTGAAAATCACCTGGCCGACTTTTACTTTCTGGCCTTCCTTCACCCGGATTTCATTGACCGTACCGGTCACCGAAGATGGAACTTCAACCACGGCCTTGTCGGTTTCCAGTTCCATCACCGGCTGCCCTTCGGTGACGCTCGCGCCCAGCGAGACCATCAGCCTGACCAGGTCGCCCTGGTCGATGTTTTCGCCGAGTTCCGGAAGCTTGAATTCTGTCACTGAGTATCCACTCCTGCCGTTTCAATGTGGTCGCGGGCGACTCGCCCGCGTGCTGCGTCCGTCAAACTGCAGCACGAGCGAGACGCTCGCGCCTACATTCTTTTCGTAGCGCCGCCGTCCCGGCGGCTGTCGTGAGGGCGTCCCGTCCTCACCGGCGAGGGCAAGCTGCCCTCGGGCCAGCCGGCGAGACGCCGGCGCTATTGTTTACGTATTCGCCGGATTCGCTTTTTCCGGATTGATTCCCAAATCTTTTACTGCCTGCTGCAGCACGTCAGCCTTAATCTGCTTCTCCCGCGCCAGCGCCGTCAGCGTGGCCAGCACGATGTGTTTCGCATCCACTTCGAAGAAATCACGCAGCGCCGCCCGGCTCTCGCTGCGCCCAAAACCGTCCGTACCCAAAGCCACCAGCGGACGAGGCAGCCACTGCGCGATCGATTCCGGCAGAACCTTCATGTAATCCGATGCTGCTACCAGCACCCCGGGTGCATCTTTCAGCGCCTGGCTGACAAACGGCACGCGTCGAGTTGCGCCGGGATGCAGCATGTTCCAGCGATCGCAATCGTTGCCATCGCGATAAAGCTGTTTGTAACTGGTCACGCTCCACACATCCGCCGCGACCCCATATTTTTCTTCCAGGATCTGCTGCGCCTTCAGCACTTCGTACATGATGGTGCCGCTGCCGAAGAGTTGGGCGCGCAGTTTGGCATCCTTCTTCGCAGAAGCCCGGAAGCGATAGATGCCCTTCAGAATGCCCTCGCGAACCTCGTTCCCTTCGGGCATGGCCGGCATGGGCAAAGGCTCGTTGGTGACGGTCAGGTAATAGAAGATGGATTCCTGGTCCACATACATGCGCTTGATGCCGTCCTGAATGATGACGCCGATTTCGTAGGCAAACGCCGGATCATAAGCCAGCAGGTTGGGAACTGAAAGCGCCAGCACGTGGCTGTGGCCATCCTGGTGCTGCAGTCCTTCGCCCGCCAGCGTGGTGCGGCCCGCAGTGCCGCCGATCAGGAAGCCGCGAGTGCGCATATCGGCCGCCGCCCAGATGAAATCTCCAATGCGCTGGAAGCCGAACATCGAGTAATAAATAAAGAACGGGATCGTATTGATCCCGTGATTGGCGTAAGCGGTGCCGGCAGCGATGAAGGAGCAGATCGAGCCCGCCTCGGTGATGCCTTCCTCGAGAATCTGCCCGTCTTTCGCTTCCTTGTAATAAAGGAGGGTGTCCATATCGACGGGTTCGTAAAGCTGGCCCACGCTGGAATAGATTCCCACCTGGCGGAACAGCGCCTCCATGCCAAAGGTGCGGGCCTCGTCTGGAATGATGGGAACGATGAGCTTTCCGATTTCCGGATCACGCAGCAATTTTCCCAGCAGGCGCACGAAAACCATCGTGGTCGAAACTTCCCGGCCTTCCGTGCCCTTGTGGAATTCTTCGAAATGGGTTTCCGAAACCGGACCAATCGGCTGCGAGCGCACCTTCCGCTCCGGCAGGTATCCGCCCAGCTGCTTGCGGCGCTCCTGCATGTAGCGGATTTCCGGACTGTCCTCCGCGGGGCGATAGAAGGGCGCGTCGTGCAATTCCTCATCCGCGATGGGAATCCCGAACCGCGACCGGAACACGCGCAGTTCATCTTCGTTCAGTTTCTTCTGCTGGTGCGTAATGTTCTTGCCTTCACCCGCCTCGCCCAGCCCGTAACCTTTGATGGTCTTGGCCAGAATGACTGTGGGCGCGCCCTTGTGCTCGGTGGCTGCTTTATAAGCGGCGTGCACCTTGATGGGATCGTGGCCGCCCAGCCGCATGCGGGAGAGCTGTTCGTCGGATAGATGCTCCACCATTTTCAGCAGGCGGGGATCGCTGCCGAACAGGTTGTGCCGGAAGTAGGCGCCGCTCTCAACAAAATATTTCTGGTACTGGCCGTCCGTGATCTCCCCCATGCGCTTGACCAGGATTCCGTCCCGATCATTGCCGATAAGGTTGTCCCAGTCGCTGCCCCAGATGACCTTGATGACATTCCAGCCGGCGCCGCGGAAAATCGCCTCCAGCTCCTGAATGATCTTGCCGTTGCCGCGCACCGGTCCATCCAGGCGCTGCAGGTTGCAGTTGATCACAAAAGTAAGGTTGTCCAGCCGCTCGCGCGAGGCCAGAGTAATTGAGCCCAATGACTCCGGCTCGTCCATCTCGCCGTCGCCCAGGAACGCCCAGACTCGGCCGCCCGTGGATTTCTTCAACCCGCGATTCTCCAGGTAGCGGATAAACCGCGCCTGATAGATCGCCTGGATCGGCCCCAGTCCCATCGAGACCGTGGGAAATTCCCAGAAGTCCGGCATCAGCCAGGGATGGGGATAAGAAGACAGCCCTCCGCCTTCTCTCAGTTCGCGCCGGAAATTCTGCAGCTTCTCTTTGGGAATGCGGCCTTCAAGATACGCCCGCGCGTACATGCCGGGCGCGGCGTGCCCCTGGAAGTAAACCAGATCGCGGTCTCCCGATTCAGTCCGCGCCTGCAGAAAATGATTGAATGCAACTTCGTACAGCGTGGCCGCAGAAGCAAAAGTGGAAATATGACCGCCAATGCCGCTCTCAATCCGGTTGGCCCGCACCACCATGGCGAGCGCGTTCCAGCGCACCAGGCTCTTGATGCGCCGCTCCATTTCCTGGCTGCCGGGAAAGGGTGGCTGCTGCCGGGAAGCAATCGTGTTCTGGTACGGCGTGGTGGCGGTGAAAGGAAGGTTTACACCTGCCGCGCGGCGGGCATGTAGCGAGAGTTGCTGCAGCAGGCGTCCTGCCCGCTCCGGTCCGCCCTGCGACAAAACATAATCCAGCGAATCCAGCCACTCCCGGGTTTCAAGAACTTCCACTCCGTTGGTCTGCGTCTCAGCCACGTCTGGTTTTCTCCATCAATGATTGCGGAACCTTCCATGATAGTCAATTGCGCGGAATTTTGCTGGCGGTGGCTCGAGCAGCGAAACCGCAGCAGAAATGAGACAGCTGTCTTGCGCAGGCATCCCCGTTTGGCAAGCGCTATAATAAGGATTGTTTCGCTCTCTATCGGATAAATCTTACCAGCAACCTTTACCCTAACGTCCTTCACCAACATCCAAAGGGCTGTACCGAAGAAATCAGAATAGGAGAATTCCGATGTCGAAGAAAACCGCAGGCCACAATGGCGGTATTAGCGCCCAACCTCACTTTGACCAGCGCGCCGGTGAAATCCAGCAGTACGGCACCGTGAACCACGCTTTGCCTCTCGAACTCGAAGAGCCCGTTCGTCTGGAAATGACCGAGCATCTCAACCAGCTCCTGGCCGATACCATGACCCTGCGCGATCTCTACAAGAAATCGCACTGGCAGGTGGCCGGACCGACGTTCTACCAGCTTCATCTTCTTTTCGACAAGCATTACGACGAGCAAGCGGAACTGGTCGATACCATTGCCGAGCGCATTCAACTGCTGGGCGGATTGAGCATCGCCATGGCAGCCGATGTGGCCGAAACCACACGCATCGCGCGGCCTCCGCGCGGACGCGAAGAAGTGCCGGTGCAAATCTCACGCCTGCTCGATGCCCACAAGATCATCATCGGCCAGTGCCGCGAACTGGCGGAGCGCGCCGATCAGCTGGGCGACGACGGCACCAACGACCTCGCGGTCAGCGACGTCCTGCGTACCAACGAATTGCAGGTATGGTTCCTCAGCGAGCACCTGGTGCACATGCCTCTGGTCACCGCGAGGGACTGAGACGCTTATATCTGAAATCAGAATGGATGGGGCTGACTTCGGTCGGCCCTTTTTTTCTGCCTGATTTCTCCTGCCGGAGTTGGGAGAGCACAACTTTGGGCAAAGCGCGGCTTTGGGAAGGGCACGGCTTCAGCCGTGCCGATAAGTATTGAAGGCTGTCGCGCTTCAGCGCCTGAGGTCTGCTACTCTCCCGTCCGAAGGCGCGTCCGTGATGCGCGCCAGACCCCCTCGGGGCTGAAGCCCCTGAGGATGACGCAGAGCGCAGCAGGCTTGTTCAGACTGAGCCGCTCTTCGGCAATCTTCCCCGCGACTGGCCGCTGTGTAACAATCTTGTAGGGCAGAAAATTATGGACCAGACGATGAAGCCCTTCAGCTCCGAGGCGACCGACACGCGGCGCTGGATCGTTCGGATCATCATGGCCGTGATCCTGGGCGACGCCATCTGGGGCCTGATTGTATCGGTCATGAACAACGTGGTTGTGCCCTGGCTGGGAGATGTCATGGGCCAATCCTCGGGATTGCCGACTTCGTTCACCCAGCGCCCCTATAACTATCCCGACCTGTTCGTTTCCATACTGGAGTTTGGTATTGCGGCGCTGGTGGCCGCAGTCTTGAACTATTTCTTCCAGGAGCGGAACACGAAGACAATCAGCACCGCAAGGAGTTCGGCTTCGGCCGCCGCCGTCGAACCCGTGCGAGTATTCCCTCAGCCCACGACAACCGCGGCGCTGACCCAAACTCCTTCGCCATACACTCCGCCCGCGCCGGTAATCAAGGCGGAGCCGGTCAAGGTACCTGCACCCGCTGCCGTTCCTGCGGCTCCGCCACCCGCGCCTGCAGCGGAACCGGCAGCACTTGCTCCACCCGCGCCGCCGGTCACGGAGTCAACTGCACCCAGGCCGCTGCCCATCGCGCCCGTCGCCCGCCCTGCGGCGACGAAGCCGTCGCTCACGCCGAGAGCCGATCCGCCTAAGCCCAAGAAACCGAAAGAGGTGTATTACAACATCGTCGGGGAACCCATGCCTTCCGACGATGACTGAGAGCCGGGCTGGGACCTGCGCATTGATGTGGCGAAGGCGCTCATGATGTTGCGGCGGATCGGACTCGTGCAATAAATTACCTCTGCTTAGGCTTGGCTCGTCCGAGCGAAAAGTCCACCGGGCCCGCCAGACCGCGCGACACGTGCCGGTTCACCCGGGCAAGCTCAGCAGTATCGGGGCTCTATCGGTGGGCTTTCTTTATTATTGTGGGTGGGTTCGAATTCTTTTCCCCCGGCCTCTCTCCGGGCGCTTTCGGGTTGTCATCTACATCAGCGGTTTCAGCGCATTCACCCTTGTCGTCGTAATCGCAGACGCGCCCCGGATGAGCCTGTTTACATTTCTGGCAGAATTGAGTAGCCATCTTGCGTTGCCTCCGTTTTTTCCGTGGTGCCAGAGCGCGGTCTCAGACAAAACCGTCAGTGTTATTTCGCCAACCTGCTCTTTTATCCCGTACCGCGTACCTTTTTTGTCGGCGTCCGCATCGACTGGAAAGTACTGCGCCTTCCCATCGAGACAGATTGAGATTGGCAGCGTGCAATGCCACGTGCATCGAAACTTGCCCACAAATCTCGACCGGAGGACGGTACCAAAATGGAGGCCAGGCTGCCGGTGATTGAAATCACACTATTTTGTGACCGAGCGCAGATCCCTGACTCGCTAAGCCATGTCTCTGGACTATCGGCGACTCTTACAAAAGCTCAAGGAATTCCTGATGCCCAATGCGATTATGGACGGCTGATCGGGTTAAATAACCGGTATATCCTGTGCGGGAACTGGCACATTATTGGCCCGGCTCAATGGCACTCTTATGATGTGATTGATTTGACTAGGCTTTAAAGTGGAGGCGCGGGTCGGAATCGAACCGACGTATAAAGGTTTTGCAGACCTCTCCCTTACCACTTGGGTACCGCGCCCTCGTGCCTAACTTAGCGCCCTGGCCGGCAATTGTCCACCCGGCGCGATGAATCCTAAAGGCGTGGAACTCTCGATAGACAATCTGGAGCGGGAGACGGGGGTCGAACCCGCGACTTCGACCTTGGCAAGGTCGCGCTCTACCACTGAGCTACTCCCGCTCGGCGGATGTGATTATAAACAGGTGGCGAGATTGCGGCAATGATGGTGGTGGCAAAG